>Ga0228672_1000263_pt1 | contig 30359 bp, 41 predicted proteins | sample 90DmetaG_FD_182788 | JGI IMG/M metagenome (GOLD analysis project Ga0228672, IMG submission 182788) | Seawater microbial communities from Monterey Bay, California, United States - 90D | ecosystem: Environmental > Aquatic > Marine > Coastal | place: USA: California | collected 2016-11-08 | reverse complement strand
TAGGTTCTGCAAAGTACACGCAGTTAATGGGGTCTTTTTTAACCTTTAACACCAAAGAGAGATGAATGGTGCTTATTTACACCACTAACAAGTGTTTAAGCGTATAATGATGGGAAATTCCATCAAATCATTTGCATAGACATATAACCTTTAAAACTGAAAAGAAATGAAAACACCAATGCAAGATTTGATTTCTGCAATTAGAAAGAGACAAGAAGATGAAGATGTGCAACCATTTATGTGGCACGAACAGATAGTAGAGTTAGCAGAATCAATGATTGAGAAAGAGAAAGAGGTGATGGTTGACTTCGCCTACAAGTGCAGAAATGTAATGGCAGCAGATGAATTTGCTATCACCCATTGGTACAACAAAACCTTTAACACCAAAGAGAGATGAATGAGCAAGAGAAAGCCACAAAGATTCTATTTGCCTTGATGGTATTTACCATCTGCACTTTAGCACTAAGCGTATTAGCATTGATGTATGTGTATGTGCATCCAACAATTAGTTTACAATGATTAGAAAATATAAACACATAAGAGAAGTTCAGAAGTATTTAGATATGCTGATGATAGACCAGGTGAATCTAACCATACAAGCAAGTAGATTTGGTTGGACAGAAGAAATACAGAATCAATTAATCAACAGCGCACTTCTGATACGCAAGTATCAAAGAAGATTGCGCCTAATAAAAATGTAATATATGAGCGAAGAAAAAGGGCCGTTAGACGAACACTTCGATATTAACCCAAACTCAGCAAAGCCTGTTGAGAAGAAGGAAGGTGAGAGGCAAATGATTTACTTCTATGAGGCACGAATCGGATGGCGCAAGAAGAAGGGCAACGGATATACAAACCACTACAAAGATGTAGAGTTCGTAAGCCGAGCAGCTACACTTGAAATGATGAACACAGACCCTTGGTTTATAGCTGAGATTATGGCGAGTAATGGGTTAACAGGTTCAAACATTAGTAACTTCGGTGTGATAAAAGTTTACAAAGTAACAGAACTGGGTGACTCCCTATATTATAAATACTAACAAAAACAAGAGCAATGAGAAACATTATTTACAAGATAGAGGATGTGAGAGATTCTCTATCAACACTTCGCAAGGAAGGTGTAAAGAAGGGTGCTTGGACAGGATTTGATTCCCTGTTTGACAAGTACTCTGTTAAGAAAGGTTCAACAACCTACATCTACGCAGGAGCGCATCAAGGTAAATCACAGTTTGGATTCGAGCTTATGATGAACCTTGCTGAGTACAGCGATTGGAAGTGGGCAGTGTATACTCCCGAAACAGGCTCACCTACTGAGGTGTTTGCTGAACTGCTATGGGTATATCTTCGTAAGCCCTTCCTTATCAACGACCATATGACGGCAACAGATGAGGAAACAGAGAAGGCTATTGAGTTTATCAACAAGCACTTCTATATTATTGACAGCGGTCTTCAAGACCTCAGCGTAGAGGGATTCTATACTGCTGTGGAGCAGATAGAGTCCGACAACTTTATCACCATTGATGGATGTATGATTGACCCCTTTACTGAGATTAAGACAGATGTGTCCAGTGGAGTTCGTGATGATATTGCTATTGGTCAAGTACTTACCAAGGTTCGTAAGCATAGTGCTGAAAAGGACTATCATACCATAGTTACCGTACACACTAAACACCAACAAGCTAAGTACAAGAACGGTGTACCCTATGTAGATAAGCCTACTATGAATGACATCGCAGGAGGTATGCAGTGGTCAAGGAAAGGTATGATGATTGTCAATGTATGGCGTTGCCCCTTTGGATTGGAGGATAGCAATGGTGTGCCGTATGAGGCAAACCAAGTTGAGATTACCGTTGTTAAGGCCAAGCCTAAGATTGTAGGTAAGTTAGGTAAAGTTACATTATATTATGATAGAATGAAAAACAGATACTATGAAATCGACAGTAGAGGAGAAAAGCAGTACGCCTATCCACAGCCTAATTCTTGAGCGTAAGACAGCCTTTGCCAACTTGGTGAGGGCTTACTTACGGTTCAATGTAAGCGATGCGCTAAACATCGTTGTGGAGAAGGATGGTAACATATCAATCAATGGAAACTACTACAAGTTTGATGTCAATGATTACACAGGAGCTACACCAAACTACATATTCTATAACTCATCATCAGGAAGATTTGTTATAGAAGGTAATGGGGTTAGTAAAGTTTATAAGCTTGATGTTGATTTATACGATGAGTAAAGTATATTAGTACTATGGATACAAGAGATTTAATACTTGAAGAGTCAGAAGCAGTTAGAGACTTGCTTCTTGAAAAGAACGAGGCATATGGTGATTCAGCACTAAACCCTGCAAACATATTTGCAAGGGGTAATGCTATTGAAAACTTATGCTGTAGGATTGATGATAAACTTATGCGTATAAAGATGCGTGGCATTACAGATGAAACAGAAGACACTGTGCAAGACCTTATTGGATACTTGATATTACTGAAGGTTGCACTAAGAGATAAGTAATGAGTTTAGATAAATACTTATCAGATTCAAGGAAGTTAGATGCGGAGCGTGTTAAACATTGCGTTAGCTTAGGCTCACAAGGTGAGGACTTGTTTAAAGAACTCACTAATGCTATGAAAACAGAAGTTGAGGAAGATAAGCAACATATAGATTTCTACTGGGACGGAAGAAGGGTTGATGTAAAAGGCCCAAAGCCTATGCACAAGGAAGGATATGTATTGCTTGAGTTTATGAATGTGTGGGGTAATCACGGGTGGTGTGCTAAGGAATCTAAAGCAGACTACATAGCCTTTCAGTTCCCTGATGCTTTTTATGTTTTTGAAAAGACAGCAATACGCAGAAGAGCCATAGGATTGTGTGAGCCATATTCAGAAGATTCTGTAATTAGAAAGAACAGAATAAAACCTTATGACGGTCTTGGGAAATGGTTGGGCAGATGGAACAGTAAAGATGTTTTTACTTATCTAAGATTTACAGATATTGAAGACTTAATATATGATAAAATATCTTTAGATGTATAACGAAATAGAAATTGACTTGCCTAAGCCACCAAGCTTAAACCAATACTACGCAGGTAAGCACTGGGCAATCCGTAAAAAACAAAAAGATGAATATAGTAAATTCTGTAAAGAAGAGCTTGAGAAGTATGATGCGTTTACTTGCAATACCTATGAGCTTCATATTAGCTATAATAGCCGTCACGATGTGGATAACATCATTCTTGTTTCAAAATTCCTATCGGATACTCTCGTTGCTATGGGTATCGTTAAAGACGATGGCAACAAGTACTACAAGAGGCTTGACATCCGTGTGGACAAAGAGCTTCCAAAAGATTCGTTTAAAGTAAAACTTAAATGCTATGGAGAAAAATTATCAGAACTGTAAATTAATTAGAAACACAATAGACATCTATCTTTACGAGATGGCTTGTTTGTTTACTAACTTAGGCACTGATTCTTCACCCGAAGAAGTAAAAGCAGCCTACGAAAAAGAACAGGAGTTTATAGAAAAGATTGCAGAGCTTGACGAAAACAAAGCTAACAGCCTACGCTCCTCTTACTAATTATGTTATTTGAAGAATACTACGAAGACCTTACAAGTGATGAAGCTAATTTCATTCTCGACATATACCAAGTCATCAACAGGTTGGTACACAACCTTGAGCCAGTCACATTGGTACGATTGGGACACGAACTTGGCGTAGAGCCTAATGAGCTTTCTGATTATCTTGCAATAATAATAACGATACTCAATAAGGTTGAACAAGAATACGAGATACGATAAAGTTCTCATAGAACAAGAAGCAATAAAATCTGCAAAGCAGGGATACCTAACCGAAGAAATTGGTAGGTTTATCCTGCAAAGGTGTATTGAGATTGCAGGTTCTGCTTTTGTAACCGAAGGAAACAAGGAGCTTAATCAAGCTCTTATTGATTCTGCTGTGATGCGTACTTGTGAAAAGTTCTTGCACTACTACAAAGAAGGCAAGAGTGCAGCAAATTTAATAATTAGTATTATATATAGTACTATGACCAACAAGATAGTCAGCCTTAACCACAGTGATGTGTACGGACATAATATAAAAGGATATGTTGTTTGTATAGAAAGTGGAGAAAGGTTTACACGACTTACCCGATATACTAAAGATTCTTATTTAAGTGAACAATTATGATGGAAATTTATAACGACTGGATATTAGTGAGCAGCATCGGATTGATGTTTGCATTCTTATTTGTATTTGAACCCTATGGTTGGGTAATGGAAAGACTATTGCCTTTTAAGCCATTTAACTGCGTTCTGTGCTTCTCTTTTTGGTCAAGCTTACTCTTGTATGCTTTCATTGGAGAAAACCCCTTATACGCCATTTATACAGCTTTTATAGCAGAGCTGTCGTATCGTAAGTTAGTTTCAGAATAATGTAGATTAAAATACCTATGAAGCTAATCAAGTCAGTTAGACAAATTACTAAAATTATATTACATTGCACCGCTACTCCTGAAGGTAGAGATGTAGATGCAGCAGACATCACTCGATGGCACAAGAACAGAGGATGGAGAAACAATGGCTATCACTATATCGTTAAGCTTGATGGCACAATAGAAGAAGGTCGTAGCGTACAGATGGTAGGCGCACATACCATAAATCATAATGTAGGAAGTATAGGTGTTGTTTATGCAGGAGGGTGTGATAAGGATATGAGTCCTAAAGACACAAGAACTCCCGAACAAGATACCGCACTAACCAACCTGCTGTCTGCGCTATTGGAGATGTACCCTATAGCTACGCTACACGGACACAATGAGTTTGCTAACAAGGCTTGTCCAAGCTTTGATGTACAACAAGAGTACAGTTTTTTAATTAATAAATAACCCTTTTATGAAAAATGACTTTGATGTCAGCGATAGCTTTGCTGACTTCGTAGATGAAATGACTAATGATGAGAAAAATAATAACGCTCAATGCTCCATTGATAATCCAGAGTGTGAAGCGTGTGGTAGCTAATAATTATGAGCATAGTAAAAAGAATACTAACAGGGGGTGCGAAGGAAACTGTGGAAGCGGTTGCCAATGTGGTAGATAGATTTGTATCTACACCCGAAGAAAAAGAAGCTATTCGCCAAAGCATAGAAGCTGAGATAACCAAGCGTTGGGAGTCAGATGGATTAACAGACTCTTGGCTATCCAAGAATGTAAGGCCACTAACTCTTGCTACCGTTATGATATTTCTTGTACTAATGACTTTCTTTGAAGGATTTGGTATAAGTAGTATTAACGAGAGATGGATAGGGTTATGGGAAATGGTAAGCGTAACAGTGATAGGCGGTTACTTCGCAGTAAGAAGCGTGGACAAGAGAACCAAGGTGAAATAAAGTGGTGCGATATTGCACCAATAGAATGTACCTGTTTAGGTACGAATTGTAAACAAAAGGGAGGGCGTTAGCTCTCCTTTCTTTTTTTATTCATAAAGTACCACTTCTGTACAGTGTACCCTATGGATGCTACTAAAAGTAATATTTTTAATATCTCCTCCAATTCAGAGAAAGACAAAGCCATTGTTGCTGCGTTGAAGGTTAATACTTTTAGGTCTGTAGAATCCATTAGTTCAGAGTGATTGTTATACCGCCATCTTCACATCCGTTGTCGTTTTTACCGTCCTGTGGATAGTATATAGAACCCTGGTAAGAATCGTCTTCTTCAAAGACATCATCAGTACAGCCTTCTGCTGTGGCAATAGTTTTTATTGTTTCGTTGTCAAGAATGTAGTTTGTTATTCTTTTGTTTATGTAAGAAAGCTTTGACTCTATTGTAGAAGATATAGTGTCTAACACATACTGGTCTTGCTTACCCTCTTCATTTATTGTTCTTGCTGTCTCTGTGCGCAGGATTGATATAGCAGCCTTAGCAGAAAACATTGCTAAAGAATACTTCACTAATTTAAACAACCCTTGTTCTGCCGTGCTTAATGACTCCGCTAAAACCTTAGCCTCTATGTCTTCATACAAACAAGTGCCAAGCAAATCCTGTATAGAAGTGTATTGCTCAAGTTGTATCAAGGCAAGTAATGAGCCTCTATCCATTCTCTTAGGTAAGGGAAAGTTTTGGTAAAGGTAGTTATCGTCTATAAAAATTACATCAACCATTTGTTATATCGTCTGTGTTAGCACCCTTGATGCTTTCCAAGTTAATATCTTCCTCTACAATACCTAAGTTCATCTTATCGTAACCAACAGTGCTTAGAACCCTGTTTATAGAATCTAATAGAACCTCCCTGTTCGGAAGCGTTTCAGTAGCTCTAAAAATTTGGTACGCTGTAACCAACTCGTTACCTGTACCTCCAAGTTTTCCCGAAACCATAACACCAAAAAGGGTAGGAGAAGTAACATTATGGGCAGTAAGAATCTTTGCATCGTTTAGTTTTGAAAGTACATCAATAGTTTTGTCTAAGTTAGCTACATCTAAGGTAGTAAACTTAGGAGCGTCTTCTTCTTTCTTTACCCAAGACACCATAAAGTTGTCACCATCAGGGCCAGTAAAAGACTCTTTGAATTTAAGGTACTCTTCACGCTTCTGTTCGTTACTCATGTTACGACCAATAAAGGTAGCTAATACCTTTGGTGTAAATCCATTTTCAGAAGAGTTTTTAATATGCTTACCAAATGCAAAATCAGATTCAATATAATGAAAAGCAGAGATGTAGTTTGGAACTCCATAATAAGGGTTGCCTGAGTATGGATTACATACATATAGCAACGCCTCAGTAGCGTTCTTGTCAAACTTATTAAATGCTTTAATCTTTTTAGGGTCATTGTGCTGTACAGCTCCTGCGTTGTAACCGAATGTTCTTCTTGTAATGTAGTGTGTTACCTCACCTTTATCGTTTGGTTTAGCAGCACGAACACCTTTCGGGTCAAGTGATTTTAATTCTATAATCTTAGTTCTCTCCTTGTTCCAACGAACATACAAAGCCATAGCTCCCTTGTGTTCATACTGGAAAGCAGCGTGGGTAAGAACCTCATACATTCCCTTGTTGTTTCCACCACAGTGTGTTAAGAACGCTTTTAACTCAGCTTTAGACTTTTTGGTAGATAAGAACTCATCGCTAAAAGATATGTCGTTACCGACTACCATTTTAGCCTTCTTGGTTAATATACCGCTGTGTACAGGAGATTGTCTTAGCATCTTCTCAAGGATGATAGGGAAATCATCGTTGATACCAAACTTAATGTAATCACCAATAGTTGTTTGACCAAGCTTGTATTGGTTGTTTAGGTCACGAATAGAATTTTCTAAAGCATTAGATGCTACATTGTGTTGCGTAGCATTAACATAAGTGTTAGATGCAAAAAATTCTGTAATGTTTTTTATTAGTCCCATTGTATTAATTTACAATTTATAGGTCTGTAAACCTAACAGTAGATGAATAAACACCTGCTCCTGTTTGTGTGGTTGTATAGCTTTCTACTGTACCAAGATAAACATAGTCGTTGCCATCATTGGTAATCGTAAGGTGATACTCACCACCTTCTAAATCATTGTTTATTAAATCAATGTTTAGTCTGATGAAATCTTTACAGGAATCCAAACTATTAGTATCTGTTAAGTTGGTGATAGTTAAGCTACCAGTACCTACAACTTTTTCCAAAGTTACATCAAAGCTGTTAATAGCAAACGATGATAACTTTACAAAAGACAAAGTATTTACAACTCCTGTTTTAAGACGCTTCATTAATTATTCTTCAGTTATTTCGGGTGGGTTACAATACTCACTATCGGGATATAACTCGCAATAGGTCTTAGCGTACTCATCTCTTTGGCTACTGCTTCCGTAATTGTGAATACCCATAGGCGTAGGCCAAACGATATAAGCCTCCCAAGATTGTAGAGGTGTTATTGACCAGCTTACATCTACTGCGTATTTAGTAGATACTACTGCTTCTTTTATGGTGTTGCCTTCCTCATCATATTGCGCTGGTGTAATGGTTAGGTAGCCTAACTTAACCACCGATTCGGTAAGGTTTCCTTCCTCATCTCTTAAAAGGTCAATAGCTTCATTAGCTTCTGCCTCATCTACGAACTCGTATTTTCTTGTTATATCCATCGGTTTAAGAGGTTAGCGCAGTTAATTCAACATCGGATAGGGCAGTATTAAATACAATAACTTGTTTTACTTTGCCGTAAAAATTACTACCTCCATTAAATGATTCAAAGTCTAAATTATCTACTGATACATTAAAAATCGTTCCGCTTGTATCTGTACTACCTATTTGTGAGCCATTTACAAAAATCTTAAACTCATTTCTTTTATAGGAAACCGCTATTTTATTAAAATCTAAATTATTAGATAAGTCAAAGGTTTCGTTTAAACTATCAGTGTTGTTGCTTCTGTATCTTACTTGGAACCTGTTATCACTTCTGTATCTTAAAAAAAGATAATCATCCGTACCTCCATTATTTATGCTTATGTATTTATTTGTACCATCATCAGCTAAAGCCGCTATTTCCGCATACAAAACTCCTTCAGCATCGTTAAAGGTAGATGAGGTTCCAGCACCTTCACAAAAATCCGCCTCCCTCGTAACGCTTCCGCCACTATGGTTAGGTATGTAGCTTGTTGGGTAAGAGGCATTGTTCTCTTGCATTGCTCCCCATATATACACACCATTACCTAAAGCTACATTTGTTTGATTAGCATATCCTTGTGTAAGACTATCTACTAAATAAATTCTACACGCACTATTTATATTGTTTTGTGAGCCATCGCAAACAATAGTACATCTGTACCATCCATTGCCGTAGTCTTCAATAGATGCAGTTGTTCCACTACCATAATTTCCTATAATACCATTTGCAATATCAAAATTTGCATATAAATCAGCATCCCCATTGTTAATTAGCTGAATGTATCTATGGTTATAATTTTTGACAAATAATGAAAATACTTGATTTTCTGTTGAAGGTGGTGCGCTTCCTTGAAAATCAATGTACTTTGAAAGCGTGTCATTTTCTGCTGAAAGAAATCTTGATGCGTTTTGTAAACCTTCGGGGCTTGTAGTATTATTTGTTTCAAGAGTAGCGTTAAGTTTTGTTAAGCCTCCGAAATATTCGCTATAATTAAAGCTATTAGTCCTACTCGGTTCAAGTAAAAGACTCGGACAACTTGCCCCACCGCTATAGTCAAATCTTGGGGAGTGTTCTAAAATACCTGCCTTGCCTTTTGTCGCTCCCGATTCAATGTATTCAGTAGCTACTAAAGATTGTTCTAATTGGGCATCTTGGACTACAAGAGTCCCTCCACTTACTAAAGTATTTGAATTATCAGTAACATAGAAATATAATTGAGTGTTAGTTTGATTGTAAGTCATTGTGATTCTCCACCAATCATTACCAACATCGGTTATGCTATCATCAATGACATCGCTATCTCTCGCTACAACTACACCCGTATTTAGGTCGTAATAAACATTAGCGTTATCAGTTCCAAAAGCATACAAACGAATACCATAAGATGTATTTTTCTTTACATATATACTTAAAGTTTGTACTCCTCCTTGAGTATTCGTTCTTCTAAAAATATAATTATTGGAAGGTGATTCAATTTCCCAAGCATCGGTAGAGCCATCATAACCCGATTGACCACCCGTAACAATGTTACCCGTTGCTTTTGTCCAATCCGAATCGCTAAAATTATTACTTTGAGTAAGCAAGTTTTCCCTTCCTTTCTCTATCAGTCCGTTGCTATCTACCCTTGTAGCCGTTAGGTTTGAACCTCTTGAAAAGGTGAAGTCTCCATCTCCTACAACTACTTCTCTAACTGATATATCGTCTACTGAAAAATTATGCGACACCCCTGTCTGCATAGCTCTTAAAAACGCTTCTGCATTATTTGTTGGTGTAACCAAATAAGTATAAGTACCGTTTGCGTTAATATTAGAGACAGCGTAAACACCACCCATATAAAATCCTAATAAACCACTTGTATAATTGGAAACCGTAAAAACTACTTTATAAGTTTTCGCAGCTGTAAAACTAAAGTTTTGTTGAATCCTCTGCCCTTTGACAGCATTTACAAAGTTAGCCTTGCCGTTAGATATATTTGCGTCTGTACCGCCTGATGTTAAGTTCCAATCGCTATCAGTATCAAAACCACCATTAGTAACTAACTCGCTACCATATTCGGGAACAGGCTTCATACTATAAGCCTTCCCATCTTTCCCTGCACCACCGCTTGGTAAGAATACTAAACTTGCATCGTTATAAAAACTCATATATAAATTTATTGTGGTTCATCATCATTTAACATAGGAGATAAATCCTTAGCTAAACAAGAAGGCGATTCCATAGCTCCTCCATCAAGTTGTATACGACTAAGGAATACATCAGCATATACAGCGGCTAAAGAAGTATAGGTTTCTATTCCGTAATACTCATCTATATTATCATATAAATCGTCTCTTTCTACCTGTGTAGCACTATAGCCCAATATCTCAAATACATCACCATTAAAGAACTCTCCTATTTTATCTATGGTAAATTCCCCTGGTGCTGTTGTTGTGCTTGTAATTAAATTAGTATTGTTTCTGTACAATGATAAGTTATTAGAGGCATCTCTTTCTATTTCCCAAACATAAGGGTTATTAAGACCATCAGACAAACTTATTGCAGCTCCTGTTCCGTTAACGCTATAAACAGATGCATCATCAGACAAGTTAACCCTGTCGTTACCACCATCACCAATAAGTATATTGGCTGTGCCTCCAAATCTATCGGACTGACCTAAGAAGAATACGCTATAATCATTAGTCAGGTTTGTAACTTGTGTAGACCAACCGCTTGAGTCCGCATAGTTGCCTCCTGTTTCTACAAACTGAAAATATCTACCCTCACCAAAGTATATGTAAGGTAGGTTGTTAGAAGGGTCTATATATACATACCCATAAGTGTCGTATGAAGCGTACCATAGGTCTTCCATATCTTGCCATATATGGTCGCTGTTACCTGCAATAAGTGGTTGTTGAGCCTCTACAGTAGAGCCAAGATGAAAAGTACCTCCTGATACAACTTGGTCGTACCATAGCTTTACATAGCAAGGAAAGCCTTGAGCAAAAGTAGTTATAGCTTCTATGTCTACAACACCATCTGAAGTAAAGCCAATATCTTGCTCTACATTATCTCCATCGCCTCTAACCACACGGATACACTTGTCCGAATCATCCCTTACTTTTCGTAAAGAATAACCGAATAAAGCGTTTTGTCCGAACTCATCTAATGCAGCACCTGTACCTAATGAACTTCTTGAAACACTTAAATATGATGTAGAAAGTGTATTAAGAAATGCCATTAAGATGCAAGATAAGCGATTACTTTACCTGAAGATGCAGACAATGTAATAGATGTAAATTTACCTAAGATTACAGCACCTTTAGGTATTGTAAGGTTAGTCGTTATACTATCTCCTACAGCACAAACAGCAGTTAATTCAGCATTAGTATTTAACACTTGGATAGAACGAAAACTACCTGTAGCTGTTTCACCTGCACTAATCAACTTAAATCCGTAGTCTCCTGTACTTGCTTGGTAGAAATTACCGTCTTTAATTATATTCTCGAAAGACATATTATTCTTTATTTAATTTACAATTATTCTTCTATTTCTTCTTCTTCAACAACAGGTATCATCTCAGGATTAGCCTCGTAATACGCTGCTGTATATTCTTGTGCTGATTTAGCACCAAAGGTATGTAGTCCTACTGGCTCACACCATATCATTTGTTTATTCCAATTAGGGTCTGCCTCACCATCCCATAGTACATCTATATGGTAGCTCTTAGAGCCTTCTATTTCACCTAAGTGTGCTATGATGTGGTTGTGTGTAGGGTTACCTTCTTCGTCTACGCCTAAAGCGTTTATCTTTGTGGTGGCAGCACCTTTGCTACCGAACTCGTATTTACGGAACTGCCTCATATTAAATACTGTTCTTTATGTACATTTTGTAGATTCTTGCTTGTCCACCTACACCACTAATCTCAAGTGTATCAAACTCGTTGAAGTCTGTGCTTGTTCCTGTTGCCTCCGAATTTCCGTTGATAAACAATTCCCAATCTCCATCAGGGCTTCTGTCGTAAGTTAGTTTTATTTTTATTCTATCTTCAGTAACAGTATAGTTTATAATATTATCGCCACTTAAATCCCTTGCTATTACTACAGCTCTTTTAGGATTCAGTAATGAACTTCTAAATATTCTTATAGAACCGTTATTACCTGACTGCTCTCCAAATCTAATAGCTGATGTTATATCGTCTCTAATAACATCTTTCATTTCTACCTCAGCATAAAAGGTAAGGCTATTAAAGTTATCAGCGTATGTTAGGGTGTTAAAGCTATCAGCAGCTCTTGTAGCTGAAGCACCTGTAGTGGGTATGTAGCTTGTTTCTCCATCACCTTCTTCCCATTGCGCTCCCCAAGCATATATTGTATCTGTAGATGCTATATCGTCAATATAAAGACCTTGATAAGAAGAACCACTATCGGTTTTGTGTGTGTATCTAACCCAAGATGTTGTTAGTGTAACAGGTGTGTTTCCTCCGTTTCCACTTGGGTCTTTTAATATAACTTGCTCACCACCTACAGCACCCCTTAAATAGATGCTTCTTGTTGACTGAGCAGTTGAGCTTAATCCGCCCTTGTAGAAGCCTTTATCTGATACTGAGCTTGTAAACTTAGATGCGTTATTAGTGCCATCAGGACTCACAAGGTCTGTAGTATTAGATGTTAATGTAACCCCTGTATCTATAGTCCATTGGCTAAAATCCTCACTATATGGAAGTAGATTAGTTCTTTGAGGTTCTAATAACAAAGAAGGCTCTCCTCCTGTGTAATCTATACGAGGCATAGAATCTGTTAAGCCATCGCTTTCCTTTTCTATCAATCCTTGCTCGTTAACCCTTGTAGCAGTATCCGTACCACGAGAATATATTAAATCTCCATCACCACTTATAGGCTTGTGGGAATATACTTTAGATTCCTTGTATCCTGAAGGAAACAAGACTAAAGATGCAGAATCAAATACAGTTTCTGTAATCTCCCTGTACGATGCAGCAGCCTCAGCAGATGCCTCTACAGTACCACCATCGTCTAACACCCTTTGACCGAAGTCACCAATGCCTACTCTAATAGCATCAACAAGGTATCCTGTTTTGTTTACAAGGTAAGATTTTACATTAGACACAGTAGTTACTGCATCCTTCATAAAGCCTGTACCCGAATTTGTTAAATATCCCATTAATCAAAAATGGTTTGGTCACTAAATACTGATTTGCTATCAAGAGCTAATGATGCAATACCACTTTCGGTGGTTAGCGTGATATTCACATAAGACTTTTCTGAAGTAGCAACGCCACTATTAGCCTCATAGTTCATTGTTAGTCCATCCATCCATCCTGAGATAGTTACAGTATCGTTATTGTGTAACAAGACACATACTATATCCTCTCTGCGAGACATATAGTCTATCTTGTTAATCTTATTGTCTACACAAGGAGCCTGGATAGTTATGTTTGTGCTTATAACTCCAAGGCCATTAGAAGTGGTTTTACTTTCGGTAAAGTTAGTAGTTGCATCTTTAGTGTTGTGTTCAAACACAGCGGTATCTGCTGCAAGCAAATCTACATTAGTCACTTCAGTTTCATCACTTGGATTAAATGTAATTGTTATGTCGCTCTGAAGAGCTAAGATAGCTTTCTTGATACCACCTGTAACCCTTTTGTTACAGTTGATGTCAATGTCGCTAAGTATTATAGAACAGTTAAAAGCCATATTATTTTATTTTACATTGAAAATTCAAAGTCAACAATCATCTCAGCCTCAAAAGAAAATCCTGAAGGGTATGCGCTATAAGCAGATACATTGTTTCCATATTGTATATGTGGAGAAAAATGCACAGCTCTGTTACCATTAGCGTCTTTAGTATCTATCCAATTTGTGTTTATTGCTAAATCTATTTTTTGAAATAAACCACCTGCTCCTGCATAATGACTAACTGCTCCTGTTGAAGCTCCTGCGTTAGCATAAATAGAATAATCATTGTAAAAATAAGGTGCAAACGACTGATAATTAGTAGTATTAACAGTATTTGATGATACAAGCTGACCTAATCTTAAATCCCAACCAAAGCTAAATTGGTTAGCTGCAAGACCCATAAGAACTGTAGCATATTGATTTACATCATTAGTTAAATTACCTGCTGCAATATTTGTCTTGAGCGTCATATTTGTTGCTTTCACCTTATTATAAGTGCTAAACTCAGGTGTGTCAAAATAATCAACACCTGTGGCAGGGGCATCCATAATATGAATAGTGCCTCCTTGAAGTGGGTAACTTGTTATTGATGCTCCATAAATTTGAGAAGATGAATAAGATGTGTCTCCAATAGAATGAGTTCCATCTGCTACTAAATTTACAGATACACTCTTCTTTACAATGTTATTACCTATTGGTGTAGTAACACTCCACACACCCACCACAGGATTCTGTACACAAACAAACTGATACAACTGATTATCAGCAGGTACTGTAAACGCAGCTCCTGCGGACAATCCTACTAAGCTGTGTGTAGCAGCAAAGGGGAAAACTTCAATATCTCTTGATGATGTGTTTACTACATTAACTATTAACCCTAACTGTGAGTCGGGTAACTTAACCGCTATGTTGCTTGAGTCAGCAGATGTTACAAGGTTTACCCCTGCGGATAACAAGGTAGCTCCTGATAAAGTAGTGCCGTTAGCAGCGATAGTAGCTTGTGTTTGTACAAGTCTATTAACCTGTAACTCGTCTAATGTAAGACTCGTTACATCTTGACCTACACCATTCTGCAATGTGCCTGTAGTTGGTGTACCTGCGGCAGAACCAATAGTCAACAAGTTGCCTACTGTAGATTGTATAGATTTATTTGATAAATTCATATATATATTTATATTAAAAAAGGGGAGAGGATTACTCCACTCCCCTTGTTATAATTTACAAGATTGTTATCAAGTAGTAAGGTCGTTATATACGGATTCAGTCATGCTGTAAGACAATCCATCCTCCTCACCTGTTAGGGTGAGTTGGAAGCGGTTCTTTTCAGCACGGCCAGTTCCCGAATTACCATCTACAGTAGAAACATAGATTCCGTGGTCTAAGCCTACAGCGTGGTAAGTACCTGCCGCAGTCTTAACGAAAGCTACCATTTCTTTTGGGCCATTAGACATTTGGTCTAAAGCACTAATCTTAGTAGCATCCATCTTAGGAAGCTCTACAGAAATAGTTGGAACGGTAGTGAATCCGCCTGTTGGGTTTACAGTCTTCACTTCGCTAAAGACAGAGAATCCATCTTTTAGGTGAAACTGAATTTCAACCAAGTCAGAAGGATTGGCGGAAGCAGCAGAAATAACACGAGTAGCATCATCTTTTGTAATAGCAGTAGTGGCATCCAAAACCGTTGCTTTAGAAGCAAGGTGAAGCTCAACAATACCACCAATACCTAAGTCATCACATCCGTAAGTGATTCCTGATAATGTAACAGTACAAGCCATAATTTATGAGGTATTATAGGAAGGGCCGAAGCCCTTCCATTAGTTAGTTAATTTGTTAAGGTTTGATAAGAACGATGTTCTTAGACTGCATATAGTCAAAACCTAATTTGAATCTTCCGTACAAGTACTCAGCGTGTTCACGAGGCTCGTATTCTGAACCGATAGCACGAACATCATTGTAGTCATCAGTCAACAACACCAAGTTACTTGGAGGAGTGATAAATGCAGTGTCAGCAGCTAATGGAGCAAAGTGAATAACTTCCATTCCGTAGTAAGCAGGAAGCGCACCACGAGAAATAGAATCGCTTGTTGCTAAAGCAGCGTTCTTAAAGTCCTGAGCCATAGCAATTTGGTATGCTTGGTAAGCAGTAGTACCTAAGAAGATTGCAGGTTTAAACTCACGGTCAGCATCACCATAAACAGCAGAAGCCATTTCGCTGCTCATAGCCAAGTAAGCTAATTCAAGAACATCTAATATCTCGGCAGACTTTTGTAGGTCACCTGTAGCAGCATCTGTAGAAACAACTATAGTTTGTGCAGCATCAACTGCATCAGCACCAGTTGTCATTGCAGTAGTAAGCTGAGAGCCTGCAAGTAACAATGCTTTCTCAGCAGCCACTTTAGAGAAGCGGTCAAACATCCAAGAACGGAATTCAGCATCTAAAGTCTCAGGATTCAACTGACCTTTCTTTAGCATCAAGCTACGGTAAGAAGACTCAAGAGCATCTTTACAGTTCTTGAAGCCCCAAGCAAATGTTGTTACACTCATTTCCTTTTCAGTGATGTCAGCAGTCCAGTTGTCATCAAAAGTACAGTTAGCTCCTGTGCGGAATCCATCCACAGGGTCACCTGATGCGTTATCGGGAGCGATAGCGAATACAGGAACATTCAACTTGTCTTTTACACCATCAACGATAGTGAAGCGGTCAAGTACAGCCGCTGATTTAATCATAGTATCAATAAACAAACCTGCTTGACGGTTACCCCAGTCACCTGCGTTTGTTACATCAACATTATCGAATTTTAAATTTGCCATTTTATATTTTATTTTGGAAAACGATTCTTTTACTTAATTTACAATAATTACTTTTTACCGAAGAACTTGTTGATAATTTCTATCTTTTCGGGAGTAATAGCATCAAAGACTACAGTCTTGTCTTCTACTGTTTCTTCAACCTCTGGTGCTTGTTGTTCAGCAGCAAATTGCTCCTCAACCTCAGCCTCAGTGGTTTCTTCTGTAGCAGAATACTTGTCCTCATCGTCCTTCATCATATCCTCTTCCTTTTCTTCTTCCTTCATCTCCTCTTCCTTTTCTTCTTCCTTGTGGTCGGGAGTATGTTTCATTTCTTCTTCATCTTCTTCTTTAGCCATATCGCCCATAGAAGAGATGTGCTTTTGAATCATTTCGATAGCGGACTTTAACTCATCCACTCCTGCGAAACTTTCTTCAAAAGATGTCAATGCTTCGAGAAGAGATGCGTTCTCATTCTCCAAGGCTTCGATTTTAGCATTGAATTGGCTTACTGTAGCCTCAAATTGAGCCTCCAATTTACCCAACTCTTTTGCAAAAACAAATTCACTCATTTGATTTTCTTTATTTGTTGGTTTAATATCTGCTTTAATCTCAATGGAGAAACCATTTATCTCCCCACTTTTGATTGAGCTAAACAATTCGTCAGACTCAATTTTAGCCTTTACGAATACTGTACCGTTTGGAAGATTATAGCCGTAGTCCTTAGACTTATCGTTCTCTGATTCTTTCATCCAAACTTCAAGCATAACCACATCCTCAGTATCGTGAGCGTGGTTGATGCCAAATGCGTTAAACAACCCTTCTTTAGAATACTTATACATAATATCACGGATAGTATCTTCCGTGAACCGTACATAGTAATATCCCATATCAGGACTGTGGCGTAGGATTTCCTTGTTAGGAATCATAATAGGCCCTACAACCTCTTTTCTTTCATCATTAGAAAACATCTCTATTTTCTTAACTTCATTGAAGTAGATAAAGTTTTCCTCAATAGCAGGTTTGTCTACCAAAGAAATCTTGTACATCCCCTGTTCGATGTCATCTAATGTTATATCAAATAATGGTAACTTATCCATTCTTCTTACTTTTTTTGTGCCACTTAGGTAGCAAGTCGTTGTCTTGTGTGTACTTAGGGTTAGAAGGGTTACCGTTCTTTACCAAGTACATAAATGCGTTTAGTCTTGCCAATCCCCATTGTACCGCTGAGGTAACCTTTGGTGAGTGGGATGTATTAAAAGCACCCATACCACGAAGGACAACACGCTTTGCAGCCGCTGTACCAATCTTTTTGTCGGGATACTTTTCATTGTGCTTACTAACCTTTGAGTTTATAGACTTAATAATCTTTGGAGAAAGCTTTCCACCCTTTCCAACACCTTTAGGATTCTTCTCAGGAGTTTTACTCTTAGGAGCTTTGGGAGACTTTTTAATGCTACCATCTTTTCCTTGAGTAGCGTAATCCTTTTTCTCCTTTGGTTCTTTAACCTTAGCTTTGCGATTCCCCCACGGGACATCAGATACTGTAGCACTTGCCTTAATCCGTCCTTTTCGGATAGACTCAGCTTTTCTAATCGCCCAGTTAACTCCGCTTGTGCCACCCCATCCAAGCCAAGCAACATAACCTCTATCTTTCCAAGGCGTACTCTTATACTTAGGGTCAATTTTAGCATTCTTGCGATGGCGGTTAAACGCAGCCATTCGAGCAATAGTCTCATAGGATAGTTTACTTTTTGAGGCTAATTGGTTTGCACGAGTCCACCCCACAGAAGTCATTCCTTTAACTTCTTTTCCATACTTCTTTTTCCACTCAAGAACTCTCTTGGCGTTGTTTGATGCAGATTGTGGGTAGTCGTTGTATGTAGCCATTGTATTAATTTACAATTATTGTAATAATCCTTGTATAGTCAAGTAAGCATAGTCTTCAAAGACTTCGCCCTCTACATTCTTAACAAGTATACTTGCAGCATTTATCCTTGAGCAGTTTAGTGTTTTAACAAAGAAATCTAAAGATGCTAACTTATCTATGCTAACCACCATATCAAATTCTATGGTAGGGCTTTCAGAGTACTTTACCTTTTCGTTTTGAGAAATTAGGTCGTAGTAGTCTGTTGTGTTACCACTCTCGTCCTCAGCAAGTAGATTGTACCCTGCGGTGTTGTAGTGGAATAATCTACCGTTAAATGTGTGTAATGCCCAGTCCTCGTATATCTTTTGGGTAAGGGTGTATATGTTGGGTCTGTGGGTGAAGTTTACAACCTTTGGTCTTTTCAACCTTGTCTTGTATATAGGCTTATCTACATAAGCAAATCTCACACCTACATCTTGGTGCTTAGTAAACAGGTTTTTAGTGAAACCAATCTCGGCCTCTGATATAATCTTATTTTCTAAGTTTTGGTTGTCGGGATTATCTATAGAGCTTCCACAAACAGATTTGTAGTATATAGAGGAATCTAACTTAATCTCAATATCATTAGTGCCGTCAGCATTTATTTCTTGTGTGGTACTTCCTATGGTTACATCATCCCCATCCTCATCATCAAAGAATAGATTAAAGTCTTTATTTTCTATTACAAGGTTTTTAACCCTGCTGCCACCTATAGAAACCTTTACAGATTTAAGGTCGTCAACCATACTATTGATGTTCTCAGTACCTGTTCTTACCAAGTGTAAAGGGTCTACCCTAAGTATATTTTTGTTAAGGGAAGAATCATACTCGTAAAACAAACCACATCCAAACCTCTTGCATATATCAACTAAAACTTTGAAAGGCGTTACCTTGGCTGTATTTTCTAAGGATTCCTTTATATTAGTTTCGTCATTAATAAAGTAAGGATTGTAATTTGCGTTTGCTACAAACTTTAAGTCCAGGTTAGCGTAGTCGGGTATCCTTGTGATTGCCTTTCTTATGTCTGCTGTTGTGTAGTTAAATGTATTTGTTTGGGTTATTAGCCAATGGCTTCCGTGACTAACTGATGTCACCCCTACCTCAGCCCTAAGCTCTCCATCAACAGGCTCTATATAATAATTAACTCCGTATCTTGATTCTGAATTTATTTCTATTTCTAAATCAGAAGGAATATATAAAGCAGGGACTTCTTCCCATACAAGCATATCTTGTACTGTTTGATAGTTAGAGTCAAACACTACAAACTCAGTAAAGTCTTCATCATAAAAAAATTGATGTGTAGGAGAAGACTGATGGCTTGTCTTATCACTATTACCTTGTTGTACTGTTGCATCAGATGCGTTGAGAACCACAGCGTCACCATTAGAATCTTCTAATCGCAACTTCTTGATTTGATAACCATTTTCATAAATACCTATAAAAACACCAAATGTCATTGTACTGTCTTCGTGTGTTTGTTTGATTTGATAAGTCATTCTATCCTCATCAAATATGGGAATTTCGTATTGTATCTGAGCCACTTCCGCAAAAGCACTTCCCGAAAGGTATGTTATGTCTGCATCAAAAGACATATATGGAGCAAAGTATCCTCTTTCATTACCTGCTCTACCATCCTGTCCGTCATCGGGATATGGTGCATCGGTAACATCAAGGCCGTAAGTAGCTCCCACTGTGTTAGATATTGTTAGTTCTCCCTCACCATCAGTATGCGTGCCGTAGTTGCCAAATGTTTCGTTGTGATAAAACCATTGAGTAATTATTTGTTTTCTAATACTGTCTGCATTTTTTATACCCGACATATTCTCATTTGTGCCTACCCAAAATGGTGCTTGGTTCAAGTGAAACTCCCTTGTCTTTACATCTTTATCAGCCTCAAGCTTACAGGGCAAAACCATATGTAATTTCTCAGGCTGAAAGTCTTCTATGGCTGATGTGTAATTTAACCCAAAAAGTTTAGAATCTACACGAGTATTAAACCCTTCGGATGTTAACCAATCACCTATAGTCGTTAGAAAGTTTTTTACAGAGAATACTGGCACGATTCCTGCCCTATCCATACCCACACCGTACTCAGTAAACTGCCTTGCCGCATAACCAAACTTTCCGTGTACATCGTTGCAGAAGTCTACAAAGGGAAATATAATTGGCCTGTCTAAAGGGTTTTGGTTTAGTATGCCTCTTTCACCACCTGCTACCACGCTGTTGGTTAAGAAGGTATTCATTGTTCTGTTTTGCCTGTATATAGTGCTTGTCCAACTGCTCGCATAGCTATCGTATACCTCAGCCAGAGTTGTCTCTTTTAAGTCGCTAATGTACTTTGAAACAAAGTCTTTTAGCAGTATCTCAATGTATGGTTCATTTGACAAATATTCTATAGAACGAATATTCATCATACCTTGCAAGGTTGTTGTAGCAGAACCGTAAACACTTATCTTAAAGTAGTAATCTTCTTTTGGATAATCTGCGACTGCTGAGGTAAAAGGATTGTACCCAAACACACTTATGTTTATGTCTGTCAAGGGAATCCTCATATCTGTGGAAAAAGGCACAGCAACCTTGTTTACATCTAAAGAGTCATAAAAGTCAATATCGTAATTTAACTGTTGGTTAGGAAACAGGTCAACGGTTTCAAAGCCTGTAGTGGGCTGTGTACTAACTTCTAATTTAAAAATCATACTATCGTGTTGCGATATTAAACTCTAATGAAGACCTAAACTTGTTATTGAAAAAGTCAAACTCATCGTCTCTAAAAGAAACCTTATAAGCCACTTCTTTACAGGTGTCGGTAAATATAATGTTGTTTGCAAGTACTAAATTCTTCACAGACTTATTAGCAGTGTTCTCAAAGAACTCTCTTCTTTTTGAAGATATTGTTAAGCTGTAATCAACAGATGTTTTATACACCAAGTAAGAATCGGAATACAACCCTTTACTAACATTGGCTGCGATTCTGTAAGAATCTACATCATCGTACACCAAATCACTTACCCCTTCCCAATACTCACCTGTTTTGTTTGTAATGGTAGCAGGCACATTTTGGTATATCTCGCTGTCAAACTTAAATGTCCTTGCAGCACCATCGGTACAGTAAGCATAAACACCTACTGTATCGCTTATGGTTATGTGGATAGCATCGCCAGTATCAAAGCTTCCCGAAGATAAGGTTATAACTTCTCCCGAAACAGTTCCGCTAAAGGTTTGGTTTATAGCAGGGTTGTGTAAAAAATTGTAATCACTCATTAGATTCTATCGTTTCTATCTCTTAGTCTTCTTTCGTTTTCATTAGACCTCAAATCTTTAGAAGATATAAAGGCTCTTACAGGTTTACTTGAGCTTATAGCCGTTGATGTGGTAGCTTCTGCGATAGCCTTTAGGTAATTTACACTTTCGTTGTTTACAGCGGAAACTAAACCACCCGATTGGAAATGTGTTTTACCAACCTTTGGATTAGTTTTGTCTGAGCCATTGATTCTTTCAAGTAAGTCTCGGTGCATAGCAGTAGCCTTCTTGTTTACAATAAACTCACCACCTTCCATCTCATAACCTGCTTGACCTTGCACAGTAAATGGAACACCGCCTGACGAATGGCTTGGCCCATTGACCACACCACCACTCTCGTATTTCACAGGGAAGAACTTTCTACTATTGATAGCTGCTACTTGAGCTATCGTTTGAGCAGCAATAATAGAGGCACTAAGAGTTGCTCTTACACTTGCCGTTATAGGCTCACCAGTCTTGTATGCGTTCACAAAGGCTTGTGCTGCCGCAGCAGTACCATCAATGATAGCACTATTTCTATCTTGCTTTTTCTCAGCATCAAATATCTGTTTGTTCAAAGCATTCTCCTCAGCAATCTGTGCTTTCTGAAGTTCCTTTTGCTTTGCTCTGTACTGGTTTTCTGTGATTATCTGATTGTCTAAAGAAGCTTTTAGTATATCTTCTTCAATCTTATACCTGTTCTTTATTTCTTCTAACTCGCTTTCTAACCTGTTCTTTGTGTTTTCTAAAGCTACATCATTAAATGCGCTAAAGGATTCAGCAGCAGCATCTACAGACTTAGACATTAGGTCTCCAAAGAACTCTCTACGAAACTCTTCGTCATTTTTTAGCTTGTCGGCAAATTCTTTTAAAGAAGTAACAGCAGCCTCTCCACCGATATTACCTATGCTTATACCCATTCTATCGAATGCCTCAACCATATTAAGCAATATCTTTTCAGCATCCTCTCCCAAGTTATTACTCGCTATCAAGTTTTTAATATAAACTTCAAAATCATCTTGGGTTCGTTGAATAGCGGTATTGTATTCTTCTTGGCTGATGTTACCTGCCTCTCTTTCTTTTGTAAGCCTTGATGTTTCAGCTCTAAAGTTTTTCAATGCGGCAGAAGCATCTTTCACAATATCATTGTCATATATAACCGCATATTGCTGTGCTTTTAAAAGTGCAGCATCAATAACCCTTTCGTTCTCTTCGTATTGTATGGTTATTTGTTGTATAGCCTCAGCCTTTCTTTTGTACGCATCACTAACATCTTGCTGTCTTTTTTCTTCTATATCAGCGATAGCTTCTATAGCAGCTCTGCGTTCTTCATTTGTAGCTGTTTCACTTTCTAATATTTGTTGTTGTGCAGTTGTTCTTAATTCAGCCTGTCTGTTTATAGAATCTTCTTGGTTTTTAAATTCTATATCAGCAAATTTTATAGCATCTTGTATTCTTTTCTTTTCCTCGCTAATTGCTTTTTTTCTTGCCCTTTCACGCTCTTTGGAAAGGTCTTCTTCTGTTCTTTGTGTATTTGCTACTTGGTCTTGGTATCCTTTTAATGTTTTAATTGCTGCTTCATATTCTACTCTTTGAAGCTCTGTTAAATCTTTATTATACTTTAAAGCTCTACTATAAGAGTTTATACCTGCTTGAAGGTCTTTGTATAATTTGTCTGCTTCTTTATTAACATTAACACCTTTTAAAGATTTGTCTACAAGGTCTTCTACTTCTTTGCTATAAATTTTAGTTGCCTCAGCTTGACCTTGAGATATTGCAAAATCCTTTTCTCTTGCTTCAACAAGTTTGTTTATCTCCTCCACAAGACCCTCTACCTCTACGGCTTCATCCGTAGTTTTTTGTATGAGCATATCTCTTCTTTCTCCAATAGTTGGGTCATAGGTACTTTCTATTACACCGTCTCTATACGCTTTGTACTTCTTGGTTATTTCTTCTATGGACTTACCTGTTCTTTTAGCTACAAGTTCTATAGCTAATTCCTCATCTTTTATGTCCCCTGCTAATATACTCTCAACACCTTCATTAAATTTAGTGAATCCAAGTTCGTTAATGTTTTTCATAGCACGACCAAGACCCTCTGCCTCACGGCTTAATAAGCCAAGGACATCTAACACTAAGTCACTCTCTAATATAAAGCTTCCAAATCTTATCTGTGTTTCTCTAAATGCTGAATTTAAAAGTGACATTTGTCCTGAGAAAGTATCTAATTGTTGAGCTGAAGACGCTAAAGCCCTTCCTTGCTCATAGTACTTTCCTGTTCCTTCATCAAGGGCATCTATATTGTCAAGAAGTGTTATAAGCTGTGCTGCGTTTCTTTTTCCTACAAGCTCAACGGCTTCACTTAAAGACAGGTTTTGCTGCGCTAAACTTTTTAAAGATTTTTCTACATCAGCACTTGTTTTACCAAGTTCAGTAAATATACCCCTAAGACCAGTACCAACACGAGAAGCTGTAAATCCGTTATCTGCTAACACAGCCATAGCCCCTGCTGTTTGTTCAAAACTAAGACCTAAGTTTTTTGCTATTGGCCCAACATATTGAATAGCTGTTCCAAAGCTGTCAAATGATAAAGCACTGTTATTTATCGTTGTAACTAAAACATCTCCAACAAAATCTGCTTGCTCTACAAGCAAGTCAAACTGATTGATAACTTTACCTATTTGTTCTGCGGTAGCATCTAATGGAGAACCAAGTGCCTGTGCTACATTAGCTATTGACTGTGTAGACTTAATAACTTCTTCTGATGTAAAGCCTAACTTAGCCAAAGCGGTTTGTAACCCGATAATTTCTGTTGCTGTAAACCTTGTGGAACCTGCTACATCCAAAGCGTTGTTACTTAACTCTTTTAACTTTTCTCCGCTCACACCTGCAACAGCACCAAGGTTAGCTACTTGCTTTTCAAATTCAATGGCTTGTTTTGCAGAACCCAATGTTAACTCTGTAAAAAGTTGTGTGGCTGCATTTACTAATCTAAATATACCTAAGTATTTAGTCAAAGAACCTATAGCACCACCAATAGCTCTTGGAGTAAATTGCGCTCCAAAACCACCTCTAAAGTCCTTTCTTTTAGATGCTTGGCTAGCTGCTTGGTCACGCCTCTTCTGTTCCTTAATGGCGTTGTTGGTTATTTCCCTTTCTATCTGCTTTTCCCTTGCAGCCCTTCTTCTTCTAAATTCTTTTTGACGAGCTTCAAACTGATTCAATGCAGCAGTTCTACGAGCATTTCCTTCTTTAATAGAACTTCTAAGAAGTCTTTGTTCTGACTCTATTTGCTTTTTTCTACGCTTTGTTTGCTCTTCAGTTTGTCTCTTAACCTGCTTATCAATCTCGTTGTTAGCAGATTTGATTTTATTAAAAGCAGTAATTAATTGTTGAAGCCTATCCTTGTACTTTTCTAAGTCTTTAGTCTGACCAAAAGACCTCTTTACAGAACCTTCAGCCCCCTTAACAACGCCTGATAATTGCTCAAACTTCTTTCTTAACTTTTCAAATTCAGCAACACCACTATTGCCTTCTTCAGTCATTTTCTTTAACTCAAGAACAACCTTGTTTAACTCAAGCTGTAGCTGTAGTATTTTTTCTGAGGCTTTACTTTTTGATGCCATATTAGAATATTGTTTCTATGTGATTAACTGCGCTCATTGATATTGATTCAAAGATTCTGTCTTCTACTATGGGTATAGCTCTTCTAAGAGTAGCCTGCACCCCATACCTTGAATCATTAAATGCTTTTGCAAAATTAGTCTTGTCAGGCCCCTTAGAAGCCAAAGACCTCATTATCGCAAACGCTGCTGTTGGTTTATATATCTCATCCCCTTGAGACAATACTTTTGTTTCTCCTTTTTTTACTGAGTAGTAAAACCTATGTCCCCTGTCCATCTTGTATTCCATCCAGTGTATAATTCTTTCTATCATATCTCCCTTGTCAAAAGACGAGTAGTCTTGATTCCGATTATGCACAGGCACTTGTTCTTTAGATAGTGCCGAGTATCTTTTGTGTATACCGTAGTCACCAAGATTTACAGTTACATTTATAGTGCTTGGCATACCAAATTTTGTTTGGTACACCCTTACCTTGATTATCTGCTTAACACCCTTTCTTGGTGTAAGCCATAGGTCATCACGAAACGGAACTATAGAATTAGAAGATTCGGGGCTGATTAAATCTCCTGTAGCTATATGTCCATTAGCTTGAGCCGACTTAACAATATTTTCAATAATCTTAGACCTTCTAAACTCCTTGATTACCGCAAATGCCGTTACAGTTCTTACCCTGTTTGCTATCTGCTTTGATGATGTTGCCATTAATTATTCGTGTCCATTACATATGGCTTTCTCGCTAACTGCACAGAGAAGTCCGCTATCGCTGATGATACCGTATAGTTCTCATCGTTCATAGTCATTATGTCAATGTTCTCGAAATCAACACTGTAGTCTTCTTTGATAAGATAATCTTGAAGTTGACCAATCACAAATATGTTTTCTTCTATAACATTCACCGCATTAGCATCGTCACCGTATATAGCCTTATCCAAGACAATCAAAGCGAAATCAATGGTGTATATAGGAGAGTTTAAGTCTCTTGATATATTACCTTCGGTTGGCATTAAAACAATAGTTCTGTAGTCAAACTCCTTGTTTCTAAGCTCTTGCTCGTTTCTTGCAAAGTAAAACTCATTGACCATTTTATGCCCTGATGCAAATTCTTTGACTTTATTATATAGAGATGAAAGACCGTCCATAGTTCATTTATTAAATTTACAATTTGCTCAAGGCTTGTTGCTGTCTTTGCCTTGCTGCTTCTATCTTATTTTTCTGAGCAAGATAGCTCATCTCAGGCATTACCGTACTCATGTTAAGCATATATATTTCTTCGTACTTTGTTATGTCTTCTTTGGCTAACATACGAACCATTGAGTACCAATACCATTGTTGTTGGAATAAAGATTCGGCAGTTCTTTCTTCTTCTGTAGAATCCTCATCATCCTCTTCTTCATCGGGAACTTCATAAAACACACCCTTAAACTGCTCGAACAAAACCAAATCCCTGTTCTTTAAAAACTTCTGTAGAACAGCATACACATCTTGAACAGAGGCGTTTAGTATTGCCTGTTCGTTATGTGCTTCTTCTTCATCATCACCGTTGTCAAATACATCGTGATGGTCTGGCCTTATAATAAGCTTTGCTAACTCAAGGTCGTTTATAGCCTCGTACTCGTAAGTACTTTTCCCTGTGATAATCTGCTCTATCATTATGAATTGCCCAAGAACTAACCTGTAAACATTGTCGGATATACTTCTGCCTTTAAGGGTTTTTAGGTCTGAGTCTATATCCTTCTTCAATGGATATGTTTCTGCTATCCTCCTTACAAGGTCAATCCTTTTTTCGGGGGTCTGCTTGTCTATGTATTCTGAGATAGTATTGTTCTTTTCTATGTACTTACTAATCTCAATGTGTTCTCTGAATGTAATCATAAAAACAAAGTTACTCCACCGTCCTGTTCCTCCACAGCGCAGTATGCACAAATTGCCAAGGACATCACCATATCATCGTGCTTACCATCGGTGTTACTGAACTGTAGGTTTCCTGTAATGGCGTTCCTTTTGCTCTTGAAGTCGTAAATCTCTTTTATCAAATCATCGTTCTTAGGCAGCTTAATCTTCTTGTCTTCAAACAGCTTGATAAGGTTTCTTATAATTTCGGGCTTACTTTGCGCTGAGGTGATAAACGGTATAAGCTTGTACAATCTATCGTCATCTGTCAAGTCATCAAACAACAGGTCGTTATTGTTTACCTCAAAGTAGGCAGCGGCTAACAGCTTGTCGTGTTTTAGGTAGAACGCTTTTATGCGTTCTTTGAACTCCTCGTAGTCCATCCCCTCTTCCTTGTAATTGAATCGGTCTATATCAACAACCTTAAAATCCTCGGTCATTGCCGTGAGTACCGTGTAATCCTGGGCGACACCAATGTCCATTCCTATGTAAAGCCTCTTGTAGTCGCTAAATACTTCTGTAGTTACAGCCTCCTCTACATTGCTAAACAAAGCATTTGCACTTACAGGTTTGCATAAAAACTCTTGGTCGAACTGAGCCTTGGTCATTGACTTCTTTATACCAAGCACCGTCTTCTCTACATCAACATCATTGAGGTCAAGGTATGTTTTCTTTATGCTCTTAATCTGTTCCCAGTTACTTTCTACCTGTCCATCTTTGTACCAATCAAAAAACCAATTAGGGCCATTGAAGGTACTTGCCGCAGCCACCCTACCACCTGTCCTTGTAACCATAGGCAACAGCACCTCGTTGATAAAGTCTAACTTCATATACGCTGCCTCATCCAAGTAGATGTAATCAAGGGTAGCACCACGAAGGTTGTCCCCACTATCAGCGGAACGGAACTTAATAAAGCTTCCGTTATAAAAATACATCTCGTTAGCCTTTCTATCGTACCTCTTTATAATCTTAGTCCACAAGTCTTGGTGGTTACTGAACATCCCTTCAATGTCCTTCATCACCTTATTAGCTTGGTCTTGTATTGGGCTGACCCAAAACATACGGTGTTTAGGGTTGTTTAAAGCCCTCATCACAGCATCGTTCTGCATAAAGAAAGTCTTCCCTGTCTGTCTTCCTGCTACAAGGCAACTGATAAATGGCTTGTCTTCGTGTACGAGCCGATGAAAGTCCTTTTGCGGCTCAGTAGGATTGTATAGCTTAATCTGCATCTATATATCTATATACCCCTGTTCCTCGTCAGGTTGTTTAGTGAGGTCGATTGTTGCTGTAATATCTAACTTGGTCTGCTCCACTTTAGTTGGTGCTTTGTACCCCTGCATATCGTTGATAATCTTTATAGCCTCCATAGCTACCTTCATCTCACCATTAGCCAATGCAGCATCACGAATGCTTATCAACTTGCTGAGGTTTGTTCCCTTTGCAGCTTCAATGCTCTTGGCCTCGCTCTCTACAAACTTCATCACCTCACGGTAGAATGCCGTACCCTCCGTTCTCCTATCACGATAGTAGTTGGTATATCCCAAATCTTTGGCTATCTTGCCTCCGTTCTCTATACCCTCACCCTTAATCCTTTCGAGAAAGGTGTTTTGAAGCTCTGTAAGCTCACTTCCCCTTCCTGTGACTATATTACCCTTCTTGTTTCTTTTAACGCCCATAGAAGCCTTCTATTTGATTCTGTATAATGGTGTGTTGTGTATACCCAACTTACCAGTGAACTCTAACTCATCATATGTGGGTGCAGTCTCATCGTAATGATACCACTTCCAAATGTTATTCTTCACCCTTTGGATACACGACCCACAAGATGTCTTTGGATTCTCAGCCTTTGGGAAGTATTTACTCTTCCCAACCATAGAATTATAAAACCCAAACATATCAGCCTTAACCCTCTTGTTCCTAACCGTGTTCTTCTGAGCTAACTCTAATAGCAATTCTTTCATCAAGCAGTTGTTTAAGGTAATATACAATCTTTGAATGCAACATTCATCTAAGCATTCATCTTTATTATAATAAACTAATTATAATACTTTTACTTCCATAGTAAAAGTATTATTATAATAGTACTACTTTACTCTACTACTATTATTATAATAGTATGTATTATAATACAATCTTCCAAATGGTGCGTTTGGCATTCTATTTTAACCTTCCCCCCGTTCAGAGTTGCTTGCTTACAATCCTCTCGGTTTTTTGTCGGTCTTACACGCTTTTTTGATATAACCAAATAATTTTGCACTTATTTTATAGGTATTTTTACTTATTTTTTCGGGGTGAATCGTAGCAAATAAGTACTTTTTACCTATTGCACAACAGAAAAACATTTTGTATTGATGCTTTGAGGAAAAAAAATTTCAATAGCTAACTAACTGAAAATCAATGAGTTAAGTTACTGGACTGAAAAAAAATTAAGAAATTCAAAAAAATACTAATTAAAAGCGGTAAATTGCACTATTATTAATTAAAACGCCCACGGGCATAAATACTATTTATTATGGCGACAGCTAAAACAACAACAGCAACAGCAACAGCAACAGAAAACAAGTTGACACCTACTGAAAAGGTACAGCTAACTATTGATACACTATCAAAGAAAGGTGTTGACAATTTAACGGGCTATGAAGTGCAACGCTACCAAAACGCACTAAGGAAGCAGGAACAAAAATCTTTGCGCTTTGTGTACGCTACTTTAAAGCGTGAGTATCAAAGTAATTCAACACCCGTTGAAGAGTTGACCCACAAATTAGCAGGGCGTAAATTTCCTACCTTTGCAGGTTTTAAAAAGGCTTATACCTCTAAGTATGTTTCATTATGGGGCGGGTCAATGGCGTTAAGGTCATTAAACCCGAAATACCAAATAGCGAAAAAGGTAAAACGCCAAAACAACGCAACGGCTAAAAAATAAGGCTTGTAATAGTCTTAAAGGGCGTGTCTGAGACCTAAGCAAATAGCGAATATTTGCGCCCTTACTAAGACCTTATTTTTCCGCTTGGTAGCTGAACTTCGAGTTCGTGCCGATTAAAGCGCAAAGTAGCTGAACTTCGAGTTC
>Ga0228672_1000261_pt1 | contig 30471 bp, 34 predicted proteins | sample 90DmetaG_FD_182788 | JGI IMG/M metagenome (GOLD analysis project Ga0228672, IMG submission 182788) | Seawater microbial communities from Monterey Bay, California, United States - 90D | ecosystem: Environmental > Aquatic > Marine > Coastal | place: USA: California | collected 2016-11-08 | reverse complement strand
ACATACAAAGGTTGTGTATTCTGTTTTTAGTTGTTTATGTGCGGTGGTTTGCAACCACCTTTATTAAAACACAAAATAACTTATATCTCTTTATATATTATAACACAAAATAACACAGATTTATGGGATTTAACTCAACGACAGGAAGTGAAGCAGGTAGGATTAGCAAGAGAAGTAAATCATTAAATATAGACCTCCGTAGCGACCTTAAGACACTAATAACACACATACTAAAAGACCTTGACTACAATACATTAAACAACACGCAAAAATTAAAACTTTTAGACATTGCCTTAAAACATACTTTACCTAAGCTATCAATTGAGAAACATATAAGTGAAAAAGAACCTCCAAGAGAGTTTCAAATTCATATAATTGGAGACAACGAAGAGGTGCTTGAAACACATAACAATGTATTAGACGATAACTTTAATTTTAGTAATATGGCAGGTGGAAATAGCTCTAAATAGAACCGCTTAATACAGTCTTAAAACAGACAATGGTTGGAGTGACGTAGAAGCTACTGATTTACCACTTCCTATTAGTAGAGTTGAGAGGTTTAAAACAATCTAATTCTTATGTAATTAGTTTGCTTAATTTTCAAATCAAAGTATAATCCGTAGTAATTCAAGAAATTGGCTATATGAAGTAGTTTTTTCATTTAGTTAGTGTATGTTATATTAACTTGAATATTAGATTTATAATCAAACCCATTGGGTGAGTTAAAGCTAATTGGATAATCATCTTCATCATATGTGTAAAAGAAAATGTTATTTTCATTTTCGGCAGTAATAATATTGTTGTTTATGCTTGGATATAAATTTAACCCTTGAAACCAAATATTAATAAAGAAACCATTCCCTGAAATATTTTTAAATGGATTGTTCTTGTTGTCATAAGTAAAATTCCTCTCTGTATTCCCGTCCCACTCATCAGGGTTGATAATTGTTGTAATATTACCATTTTGGTCAAATAAATAAGTGTATGATTGACCTCCTTGCCAAGTTTGTACTACTGAACCGTCTTGATTGTACACAAAATTAGCCACTGAAATAGATGGGTTTCCAATAGGATTATCATCTACATCAGTATATGTCCAAGTTACTAATCGTCCCTGATTGTCATATTCAGCCTCACCAACATCACCGCCTGCAGAATATACTCCTGATATTTTATTATTGTCATTATAAGTATAATTGACAATCCCGCTATCATTATTGTTTGATATAGTTATGTTTAATAATTTATTACCATTATAACTATACGAGGCAGTCATTTCATAAAGATTACCAAAATTATCTGAATTTGGGTCATTATTTACATAAGAATATTGATATGTTTCAACGAGTTTGTAATTATTGGAATTATCATCATTCGTATCCGAACTATCACTACTACAAGCGAACATTGTTACAGCTAAAAATAAATAAAGTAAATTCTTCATAATTAAATTGGTTTATACTTCAAAAATACAAAAATAAATAGACAACATTCAATGCAGATATGTAGCCTTCAAATTAGCCGAAAACAGCGTTAAAACCATTATCAGTATAGAACGCGAATAGATAAACTAATATACAGTCTTAAAACAGACAATGGAAGCTATAGATTAGAAGCAACTGACTTGGCTTTGCCAATAACTAAAGTTGACAAGATAGCCCCTTAAAGATTTTTAATCCCTAACAAAACGCACTGAAATGCCGTTTTGCCTGATGGTGCCGTAATTTGTCTGGATACTTTGTGTGAAGCTCAGGTTGCGGGTCCTAGCGGAACTCGCAGTGAACCCACTAGAACTCCAAAAGGACGTATACAAACCCTCATTGGTGAAAGAACCATCTTGCTCACGGAAACCCACAGGAAAGGCGTTAAAACCGCTACTGTTGTTTAAGCTTTGGTCATTGCCTACTGCTCCTGTATTTGCTGAACTATTCCATCCTGTAGTAGATGCCATTGCTTTGGCTAATTTGTTTTCTGTGGTAGTGCCGTCATAATTATAGCCATTGGCAATAAGGTGTTCTTCAAGAGTAGTCCACTCAGCATTACTTGGAATGTGCCAACCCTGTGGTGCAAATTCTTTATTAGGAGTGTTAGGGTCTGTGTCGTGAATACCCATTACAGCATACCAGTTATAAAGTCTTGGCTTTGTGGGGTCATTTTCATAGTAAGACCAAGCGCCTGTAGTAAGGTTTTCCCACTCCGTTAGGTCTGTGACTTCTGGAATAGAAGTACCATCTCTATAAGTGATATTACAAGCGTTTTCTACAGTCCATTCTTGCGTTCCATAAACAATACTTGGATAAGGCGCGCCATCACAACTTCCTGTTATCTCTTCTTCAGTTGTGAAATCAATCTCATTGCCATAAAAATCCCCAAAAGTATTAGTTAAGAAAGCCCTAACATAATAAGTAGTATTAGGAGTTAAACCCTCAATAGTTGTAGATATATTAGTACCATTCACATTGACTTGGACATCTGCTAAAGTGGGCTGTATTTCCGTAGAGTAAACAAACCCTTGTTCTGTATTATTAGGTACGTCACAGTTCTCTGAAACGATGCTAATTACACCATTTAGAGTAGCAGAAGTTTCAGTAATATCAGTTGCTGTATTAGTCTCTAAAGTAGGCTCATATATGCAAGGGTTGCCCTCGCTATCACTACTACAAGCGAACATTGTAACAGCTAAAAATAAATAAAGTAAATTTTTCATAATTAAATTGGTTTATAACACAAATGTAATCAATTTTATTATGATTTTTGATACATAACTGGTACATAAAAAGAGATTGAAGCTAGTTGCAGTTAGAACTTAATCTCCAATATTGTACTCCATTGTCAAACAACATTTTACCCCCATCACATTCAAATGATATTATATGTTGTGTTCCATCTATTATTAAAGTATATCCGTCATATGTATAAGAGCCTGTGTCTGTAATTCTATCTGAACTGTCTAAAGAGTTCCAATATGTGTCGGTGGGATAGTCTCCATAATATGTGTGTATTATTCCATCTACGTATTCATACATTGTGTTTGCATCTATCCTATTTTCAGACGGAGACCATAACCATTTACCTTCAACTGCGTAAGCAGGCAAGGAATTGTCTTCAGGATTATCATCACTACTACAAGCGAAGATTATTAAAGCGGAGACTAAACAGAGTATGTTTTTAATAATAAGTTAGTTTATACTTCAAAGATAACAAAAAATAGACAACATTCAATGCCGTTATATAGCCTTTAAATTATCCGAAAACAGCGTTAAGACCATTATCAGTATAGAACGAATAGATAAGCTAAAATACACGCTTAAAACAGACAATGGAAGCTATTTGGTAGAAGCTACTGACTTGCCTTTGCCGATTAGTAGAGTGGTTAGTCTTTAATTACTTTGTAAGTGAGCTCTTCATTGTTTGAATTGTCAACTACTTTTATAATGTAGGTGGCTGGAGATAGATTAGACATATCGATAGTATTACCTGTGTGTGTCATTATCTTTCTGCCTGTTATGTCGAACACTTTGATATTATACTCCTTACTTCCTTTAATAGTTAAAATAGATGTAGTTGGATTAGGGTAAATAGTTATTGTGTTTGATTGATTATTTTCAGTTGAGGCTGTTGATGTATCCCTAACAAAGCGAACTGAACGCCCTGTCCTCTTGTTGCTGTGATTTCTTGAAATATACCCTCCTTCATACCACATCCAATACCACCAAGCTTCATTTGGGTCATCCCAATAAGCCGTAGATGTCCAAAATTGTGCTTCCCCTCCTGCGCCTATTGAAGCACCAAATGGAAAAGCGTTAAACCCACTTAAGTTGTTTGAAGTTAATTCATTACCAATAGCGCCTTCAGTATTATAGTAAGGCCACCCTGTTCTAGAAGACATTGCTTTTCCAACAGAATTAGAAATGTAATTACTCGAACCGTTTGCACAATAGCCCTGTTCTTGTAAATATTCAACCAAAATCACCCAATCATTGAAATCAGGAATTCTCCAACCTTCAGGAGCTAATTCTTTTTTTGGAGTATTAGGGTCATTATCATTTTCCCCTGAAACAGCATACCAATTATAATATTTAGTTTTACCTAATTCTTCCCAATCCCACTCTAACCAAGCACCTGTGTCGTGGTTATAAAATTCTGTTGCATCCGTAACTTGAGGTATAGGTGTTCCATCTCTGTAAGTAACCACTTCCGCGTTTTCTATTGCCCAGTCTTGTGAGCCATAGCTAATCCATTCAAAACTATTACCATCTTGGTCTGTTGCAGTTCCGTCAGCGTATAGTTGTTCTCCTTGTCCGTAGCTACAAGCGAAGATGAATAAAGCGGAGAGTAAGAGTAGTTTTTTCATTGGTTATTCTTTTATGATCTTCTTAGAAATAAACTCATCAGATTGTAGATCAATGATTTTTACTACATATGTGGCATTAGAAAGTGAAGAAATATCTATTTCAACGCCAATAGATTCAATAATCTTTCTACCACCTAAGTCGTATACTTCAATCTTGTGGGGAATATTAGTATTAAGGAATAATACTGAATCAGTTGGATTTGGAAATAACCCAGTTCGTGAACCGTTATCATCTCCAGTAGAAAGCGAAGAGTTTTGAGTATACCAATAGTAAGATTTAAAAGGAGACCCTTCGGTCTCTTGCCAATCAATTCCATCTTCGGACAATGATGGAGTCCCCATTCTAATTAAATTGGTTTCACTATCTAAAATTGTAGAATAATCATCTTTGAAATAAGCAGTTACATATTCTATTTCAGAATTTTGATAACTACCACTTGAATACAATCTTTGAGAAATAAAACCGTTATCGTCAAACGAAAAATCTTCTTGATTTGAGGACATCCAAGCCCCTAAAGGAAGAGGAACATAATCAACCTCATATGTACTTACATAATTAGAAGTTTTGTTGAACGTCCGATTACCATTATCATCATACTGATTTTCAATAGCAATATCAGTTATAAATTCTTGATTATTGGCAGAATAAGATGATTGTTCAGAATAAATTAGACGACCATTAATATCGTATGTTTGATTTGTCTTAAAATTATTATCATAATATTCAAATGAATCCGTTTCAGAATTCCAAGATGATGTTGCCGCTTCATAAGTTTCAACAGACTCACCACCATCAAAGTAGGTTCTGTTATAATAAGTTTTGTTAGAAGGAAAGTACATTCCTGTATTTGTGTCCCAGTTATAATTAATAGAGACAGTGTTAAAACCATCACGTGTTAAGATATTCTTGGTTGAAGGAGATAAAGTTTCGAGTGATGTACTTCCATAAAAGTCTAATGTAATATCAGTATTAAAATTTTCAAATCTTGCAATCTCTTTCTCTCCAACAACCAAAAAGAAGCCAGAATCATTATCCCATATATATTCAGTTCTATAGTCCAGTAACCCATCACTATCCCTTGTGAATTCATATTTTGACCCGAAAGAAATACTTCCATCGGGATAATAAATAAATTGTTGACCTTCAATATAATAACCGCTTTCATCATAGAAACGTTCTTGATCTATACCTAAGTAGAGTGATTCTTGGTCATTATCCCAATTATATTGTTTGTATGTTAGAATATTGTTATCTGAACTGAATGTAACTTCCTGCCGTTCTAAAGCATCTACTTCACCGTTCTCATAATTGTAGTAAATACTTTCAACCAAAATGGTATTTCCATTAGAGTCATATTCATACTTTGTTTCATTTGTTAGAAAATTAAAATCATAAATGTCATTAGTGTTAGGGGCAATTTCAACTTCAATTTGAAAACTTAAGGTTAAATAATCATCATATCCGTCAATATCAACTGAAGATACATTGATACTAGAAAATCCTGTAACATCCAAATTATTAAAATCTGTACCACAACTCTGAATTGAATAACCATCACGGATTCCGCCTGTAACATCGACTATTGCTTCGTACCAATTACACCCATATTCAATTCCATTTGATGTCATTATAAAATCAGATATTTTTACTGAATTAATCTCATAACCATCTGGAACAGAAATCTCATCATTAGTTACGCTTATTGTAATGCCATCACTATCAATTCCTTCCAAAGATCTACTTAAATTAAAGTTATCAAAAGGCGTATATAAATTACCGTAACTTTGGATGCGAATTACTCTTCCATCATCATCATATATCGATTTAGTTTTTAATGTTAATGAGGGGCTTAAAATAAACGTACTGTCTAGTCTAACCTCTGAAACATCAGTCATTATAACACTCATTGCTTGTGGTTGATTTCCAATCACTATGGAGTCTAATCTAGCTTGATTTTGTAATTTATATATTTCTGAGGATTCTCCCTTAAAGGTATTTGATAGTAGATCATCTATTGACTGGGAGTGAAGTAAACCTGATTGGGAAACTAAAAATATTGTAAATAGGATAATTTTCTTCATAATTAAATTGTTTTATTTTCAAATTTAATCAATTTTATTATGATTTTTGATACATAACTAGTACATAAAAAGAGAATGAAGCGCAGTAGCTTTGGAACAAAGCGTGTTGGGAAAAGCATTAGTGCCAAATGAGTGCCAATAAATTCACTATATTTGGTGCAGTTGTTTTTAAGTACTGAAATAATGTAGTTTGCTTTTCGAAACTGGCGAAGAGCGCTATTTAAGAAAAAACCCACCAGTTGGTGGGCTTTAATTAAACTTATGTAGTGTAGCGGTGACACTAGTGGAGAAGAGCGGACTCGAACCGCCGACCTCTTGACTGCCAGTCAAGCGCTCTAGCCAACTGAGCTACATCCCCTTTTTTTGATTAGCTTCTTTGAGATTGATGCGGTATATAGAAATACTGTTTGCGAATTTATAATATTCTTGGCACTTTAATGGCACTAATATGGCACTTTTCACTTTTAGCCCTTTTCTCAACACGCTTTGTGCCAAAGCTACTGAGCTAATATGTACTTAACTTGACGTCGGAAAAAGTGGATGGATGTACCTCATTGTTTTAATTCCATTAATAGGCGTTATATGGTTGCTCGTATTACTTACCAAAGACAGCCAAGCTGGAGACAACAAATATGGAGCCAATCCAAAAGCGTAATTCATAAAAAAATAGTTCTTTACTTAGAACGCTTAAAAGCCTTTACAGCTGTGTAAAGGCTTTTTATTTATGGGTTCAATTTAATCCTAGTGCGATTTGCGAACGCATTTGGATTTACACTAAAGTCTTTTTCCGTACTTTTACTCTAAATTCAATCCCTTATGAGCAGTAAATTTTTTGGTAATACATCTGTAAAGCAAGTCGATACAAAAAAAGGAGGCAAATCTAGTTTTAAAACAAAAAACAGCAGTAAAACTACCGCAGTCCGAAAAACAGGTCGTGGAAAATAGAACTATTGGAAACACGAATTCGTCTCAAACACATCAATACACTTGCGGTTCCGGCCATTATCGCTGGTATATCCGAACCGATTCTTTCGCTTACGGACGCCGCAATTGTGGGGCATATTCCCATTAATGCAACCGAATCCTTAGCCGCCGTTGGAATTGTAACCACTTTTTTATCCATGCTTATATGGGTCCTCGGACAATCGCGTAGCGCAATTTCATCAATTATTTCTCAGTATGTCGGCGCCAATAAATTATATGAGGTCAGAAATTTACCTGCTCAAGCCATCACTATTATACTAATTATTAGCGTCTTAATTTGCCTTGGAACCTACCCATTTAGCACTGCTATTTTTAAACTCTATAATGCTTCGGGACTTCTGCTAGATTACAGCGTGTCTTACTATAAAATTCGAATATTTGGGCTGCCATTTACCCTTTACACCTTTGCTGTTTTTGGCGTGTTTAGAGGCCTCCAAAACACCTATTATCCAATGCTAATCGCAATTACCGGCGCAGTAGTAAACATCATTTTGGATGTGGTTTTGGTTTATGGAATTCCAAATGTTATTTCGCCACTACACCTTAAAGGTGCTGCCTACGCGAGTGTATTCGCACAATTTTTAATGGCAACCCTAGCCACCTATTTCCTTCTAAAGAAAACAAAAATTTCTTTGAGACTCTCAAAAACAATCAATACAGAATTTCCAAGGTTTTTGAATATGATTGGACACCTTATCATTCGAACATTGGCGCTTAATACTGCCTTATATTTTGCCGCTCGATTTGCAACGGGTTATGGAAATACCTACATCGCAGCCTACACCATTGCGATAAACCTTTGGTTTTTTGCTGCCTTTGCAGTCGATGGATATTCCAGTGCAGGAAACATTCTATCTGGAAAATTATTTGGAGCTAAAAACTACACTCTTCTCATGAAACTAAGCAACCAACTGATAAAATACGCCCTCATTGTAGGACTAATTATGGGCGGTATTGGCGCATTGCTTTACAAACCCATTGGAATTACATTTACAAACGACCCTGAAGTGTTGATTCAGTTTTATGACATCTTTTGGATTGTGTTACTCATGCAACCTATTTGTGCAGTGGCATTTGTATTTGATGGCATTTTTAAAGGGCTCGGAAACATGAAAGATCTAAGGGACGTGTTAGTGCTCGCAACAGTAGTTGTGTTTTTACCAGTGCTATTTATCCTTGATTATTATGGATGGAAACTCCATGGAGTTTTTACCGCCTATACCGTATGGATGATTGCCAGAGGCATTCCACTAATAATAAAATTTAGAAAACAATTTTTACCCCTTGTTCAAAACCATTAACTTTGTATAGAACTATAAACCCATTTGATACTAAAAAAAACCAATGAGTAACATTCGAATAACAAAACAATTTTCCTTTGAAACAGGACATGCACTTTATGGGTATGATGGCAAGTGTAAAAATGTTCATGGGCACAGCTACCATTTGGATGTGACCGTCATTGGGCAGCCTATTTCAGATTCTACTCATGTAAAATTTGGAATGGTGATTGATTTTTCTGATTTAAAAAAAATTGTCAAAGAAGAGATAGTAACCGTTTTTGACCATGCTACTGTATTTAATAAAAATACACCCCATGTAGAATTGGCAAATGAACTTGCAAGCCGTGGACATGATGTAATTCTGGTCGGTTATCAACCTACTAGTGAAATGATGGTAATTGATTTTGCCGAAAAAATAAAAAAAAGATTGCCGGAAACCATAAAATTACATGCTCTCAAATTGCAGGAAACCACCACAAGTTTCGCAGAATGGCATGCAAGTGACAACTAACAGTTTGATATGACGACTTTAAAAGTCCCACAAGACAAAAAAATATATTTTGCTTCTGACAACCATCTTGGTGCGCCAACAGCAAAAGAATCTATGCCCCGCGAAAAAAAATTCGTGCAATGGTTGGATTCAATAAAACATGATGCAGAAGCACTTTTTTTGTTAGGGGATTTATTTGACTTTTGGTTCGAGTATAAATATGTTGTCCCAAAAGGATTTACGCGTGTTTTAGGAAAATTGGCGGAGCTTAGCGATCAAGGGATTAAAATTCACTTTTTTGTAGGGAACCATGACTTGTGGATGAATGGGTATTTTGAAGAAGAATTGGGAATTACTGTACATCATCAACTCCAAGAATTCACCTTTAATTCCACTTCCTTTTTTATTGGTCATGGCGATGGACTTGGCCCTGGCGACAAAGGATTCAAACGCCTTAAAAAGGTATTTACAAACTCATTTTTTAAATGGTTATACCGCTGGATTCACCCAGATATTGGGGTGCGGTTTGCGCAATATCTGTCCGTTAAAAACAAAGTTATTTCAGGCGATGAAGATGTGAAATTTCTTGGGGATGACAAGGAATGGTTAGTGCAATACTGCCAAAAAAAATTAAAAGAAAAACACAGAGATTATTTTGTGTTTGGTCATCGACATTTACCATTAGATATTGCCCTTAACAACCAGTCTAAATACATCAACCTTGGAGATTGGATAGGGCACTGTACATATGCTGTTTTTGAAAACGATGTGCTAACACTGAAAGCGTTTTAAAACTCTTTTTTATTTAAAACTTACCGCTTTACGTTTCAAGAGATTATTGTTTTTTAATTTCATTTGAAAAAAAGTTGTAGATTTATCAAAATTAACCAATGGACGTATCAAAATTATCAGGCTTTGCTTCTATTTCTTTAGAAGAAATGAACGGTGTTTCATTATTGAAACGCGTGGATACGAAATTCCTAACAACCAGCTCCGAGTTGTCTGAGCTATTACCTTACTTATATTCTGACTATCAGATTTTAGAAATTGACGGAAATCGGTTAATGAATTATTCCACCCTTTACTTTGATACACAAGATTTACGTTGCTATAAAGAGCATCACAACGGAAAAGCAAAGCGTCATAAAGTTAGAATTCGAAAGTATGTGGAGTCGGATATATGTTTTTTGGAAGTCAAAGAAAAACAAAACTCTGGAATGACTAATAAGGTTCGGTGTTCAATAGATGATTTTGAAACATCCTTATCAACAGAGTCAAAACAATTTATTGAAAAGGCAACTAAAAAAGACTGGGAACTAAAACCTGCATTGCATAATTATTTTCAACGTTTTACATTAGTGAACACTCAACGATCCGAACGTGTGACCATAGATCTCGGATTGAAGTATAAAACAGATGCTACCACAAAACAATTTAAAAATGTAGTCATTGTGGAAGTAAAACAAGAAAAACAAAACACGAGAACTCCGATTTATAGCATCCTTAAATCTAATAGAATTAGAACTGTGAGCTTTAGCAAATACTGCATGGGTGTTTCAACTGTTTTCACGGACATAAAATCAAACAAGTTTAAAGAACTTAACTTAAAAATTAACCACTTAACTAACTAAAATGGAACTACTAGGCATTCCTTTATTCGATAACGACTTTTATAAAATGATGATTCGATTTTTGTTGAATTTATTTTTCCTCACCGGAATTGTCAAATTCATCTACTACAAACACAGTCGGAAAAGAGAATATCTGTTTACCTTCTATCTCATTGGAATTGTGGTTTACTTTTTATGCTTTACATTAAAAAAGTATGAATTGGATCTCGGAATGGCTTTAGGATTGTTTGCTATTTTTGGAATTATACGTTACAGAACCCTGCCTTTAGAGGTCAAAGAAATGACCTATCTGTTTGTGGTAATTGGCATCTCTGTGATGAATGCCCTTTCAAACAAAAAAATGAGTTATGCAGAGATTATCGCTGCCAATTCAATTATACTTTTCGCATTGTATTTACTCGAACGCTATTGGTCACGAACAGCAACATTATCTAAAAATGTGACTTATGAAATTATTGAAAATATACGTCCCGAAAATCATCACTTACTCAAAGCCGACTTAGAAAAAAGACTGGGTATTGAAATCCTGAGCTTTGAAATTGGTAGTGTAAACTTTTTGAGAGATATCGCTAAAATAACTGTCTATTATAAACTCTAATTATCACTATGAATCGATCTAAAAAAAATAACATTTTACTGTTGTTTCTTGCAGTTATAGCAGGATTTTCTAATTTAATCTTGGCGCAAAACTCTGATGATTTAGAAGGATGGAGTGCAGTACAGCTCGATGTGAGAGCAAGTAAAAAAATGACTTTTTCAGTCTCGGAACACCTTAGATATCGAAATGACATTACAACTGTGAGCACCTATTTTACGCAAATAGAAACAAATTATGAAGTCATTAAAGATTTTGAATTAGGGCTCGGAGTTCGATTCATTAAAAAAAATGATGATGTCGGTAAAAAACAAGGCATTGAATCACACTTTAGATATCAATTTGATGCAAGCTTCAAACATGACATCAAAAAGATAGGTCTGTATTACCGTCTTAGGTACCAAAATAAAAACGAGTTAGGGTTTTCTGAAGACGAGGGTGACATTCCAAAAGAGCAGCTGCGTTTTCAGTTTGGAGTTGGCTATAAATTGCTCCCTATTAGTGTTGTTTTTAAGTTAAAAGCAGAGTTTTTTAATACCTTCGTTGACAAAACTGTTGGCAATAAAATTGATCGACAACGGTTTACGCTTTCGGCCTCACGAAAGTTTAATCGATTCGGGAAAATAGCTCTTTTCTATAGAACTCAAGACAACTTTAATGTTGAAGTAAAAAATACAGAAGTTACGGTTTCAAAAGCGATCTTAGGATTTAAATACACTTACACTTTAGACCTTAGAAAAACAAAAGCTCCCTCAAACGAGCTCTAATTTTTACTCCTGAGTCTCGTGTGTTTTTAGATCTTGTTCTAAGTCTAATTTACGAAATGTAGGGGATACAATTCCAGTCGTAATTACTGTAATTAAGGTCATTGTTCCGCCAAAAACAACTGCCGTAACTGTTCCCATAAGTTTTGCTGTTACACCGCTTTCAAAAGCGCCTAATTCATTTGAAGATCCCACAAACATAGAGTTTACCGATGATACACGCCCACGCATGTGGTCAGGAGTTTTAAGCTGTAAAATTGTTTGTCTGATAACCATTGACACCCCGTCTGTGACCCCACTAAAAAACAAGGCAACAAGTGAAATCCAAAAAACAGAAGACAGTCCAAATACAATAATACATACCCCAAAACTGAAAATCGCAGCTAGCAATTTGAGCCCTGCATTTTTGCTGATAGGAATGTAAGCTGTAATCAACATGGTAATAAACGCCCCAACAGCTGGAGCCGCTCGTAACAGTCCAAACCCTTCGGAACCGACTTTTAAAATATCCTGCGCAAAAACGGGCAATAGGGCCACAGCACCCCCAAAAAGAACAGCAATCATGTCTAAACTTAAAGCCCCTAAAATTGCTTTTGTTTTAAACACAAATCGAACGCCTTCTTTTAAACTTTGTACAACAGGTTCTCCAATTTTGGGATTTAAAATGGGTTTACGCGAGATCCCAAATAACAATACAAACGACATTACAACCAAACCATACACAATACATAAGGACCAATGCACACCAATCCAATTAATCGTAAGTCCTGCAAAAGCAGGCCCTAATACAGAAGCCATTTGCCAGGTTGAACTGTTCCAAGTCGCTGCATTTGGATAAACCTTTTTGGGAACAATCAATGCGACTAGAGAAAAAATGGTGGGTCCAAAAAAAGCGCGTAATAAACCTCCAAAAAATACAAAGGCATAAATTGAGTACAGAATATATGTTGAGTTCCAATCGGACTCAACAGAAGGACTGGTTAAAAAGAAAAGTCCGAAACTAATAAATGAAAATAAACCTATACATTTTATAAGTAAATTTCTTTTTTCACTTTGATCCACAATATGACCTGCAAATAATGCCATACTAAACGCCGGAATAATTTCCATAAGCCCAATAATTCCAAGCGACAATGGATCTTTGGTGAGTGTATAGACTTGCCATTCAATGATAATAAATTGCATAGACCATCCAAAAACTAGAATAAATCGTAACAATAAAAAGATATTGAACTCTTTAAAGCGAAGTGCTGCGTAGGGATCTCTTTTTGCCATATTACGGTTTGATGCCCTTTAGTTTTAACTGTAAGCTCACTCGCCCATTCCATTCATTTTCATCGACTGAATAGACCACATTAAATGGGGCTTTAGATTTAATAATTGGTAAGTCACTGCCTAGTCCAAAACCAATGCCTACAATTTTTTGGCTGTCCTTTTGAGCGAGCGTCACGCGTAGATGTGTTTGATCTTCACCAACACATTTTCCGTAGCCCGTATCTTGTACTCCAGAGGTCATAAAAACAGGAGACATGTTTTGGGGACCAAAGGGAGCAAATTGTTTTAAAATTCTATAAAATTTTGGGGTGATGGAATCAAGATTAATTTCAGCATCAATTTTAATTTCAGGAGTTTGAAGATGAGTGGGCAAAGTCGTTGAAACCTCAGCTTCAAACGCAGCTTTAAATGCCAAATAATTTTCTTCTTTGATCGTAAGTCCCGCGGCATACATATGGCCTCCAAATTGTTCTATTAAATGGCTGCAATTTTCTAAGGCGTTGTAGATATCAAATGCTCTAACAGAACGTGCAGAGGCAGCTAAAAAATCGCCACTTTTTGTAAACACCAAGGTAGGTCTATAGTAGGTTTCTATAAGACGAGAAGCAACAATTCCTATAACACCTTTATGCCAATCCTCTTGATAGACAACAGAAGTAGCACTTTGTGTTTCGTTTGATTGTTTTATTTGTAATAGCGCTTCTTGTGTAATACGCTTATCCGCTTCTCTGCGATTGGTGTTAAATAATTCGATTTCAGCAGCAGCGGCTTCGGCATTCTGAAAATTTGTTTCTTTCATTAAAGCAACTGCATAATTCCCATGCTTCATACGTCCTGCAGCATTGATGCGTGGTGCAATATTAAATACAACATCGGTTATGGTTAGCACCTGCTTTTTCATATGAGTTATCAAGGCTTTAAACCCTGGTCTCGGATTGGAGTTTATGAGTTGTAAACCATAATAAGCAAGAGCTCTATTTTCGCCAATAATAGGAACAATGTCGGCACCAATTGCTGTGGCTACTAAATCAAGATACCCAGACAATGACTCTACAGGTGCACCGTCTTTGGATGCTAGGGCCTGAATTAATTTAAACCCAACCCCACAGCCACAAAGTTCTTTGAAAGGGTATGTACAGTCAGAGCGTTTTGGGTCTAAAACAGCAATGGCAGCAGGCAGTTTTTTGCCAGGACGGTGATGGTCACAAATGATAAAATCAATACCTTTTTTTTTGGCATAGGCCACTTTTTCAACCGCTTTGACACCACAATCTAAGGCAATTATTAATGTAAAATTATTGTCAGACGCGAAGTCAATACCTTTATAGGATATGCCATAACCTTCTTCATAACGGTCAGGAATATAAGTGGAAATTGTCGTGCTTTTTGTTTCTAAATAAGAGGCCATTAAAGCAACAGAAGAGGTTCCATCTACATCATAATCTCCAAACACTAGTATTTGTTCAGCGTTTGTTATGGCGTCTTCGATCCTTGCGACTGCTTTATCCATGTCTTTCATTAGAAAGGGGTCGTGCAAATCGGACCAGCTCGGCCTAAAAAACGTTTTAGCTGCTTCAAAACTCTCAATTCCTCTTTGGATGAGCAACTCCGCAATTGCCATATCTACGCCTAATTCAGTTGCTAAATTGACTGTTTTTTTTGGATCAGGCTTTGGTTTGAGTGTCCAACGCATTGCTAAGAATTATGGATATGAATGGCGGTTGTTACCGTTGAAAATTGTCTAAACATTTCCATAACCCCACAATATTTATCAACAGAGAGTTTTACAGATTTATCAATTTTTTTTGAATTCAAATCAGAACCATAAAAATGATACTCTACATGGACTTTATGATAAAACTTTGGATGTTCATCTGTTAAAAAACCTTCAACTTCCATTTTTAATTCATAATCAACAACTTTCATTTTTTGTAAAATCTCTACAATATCGATACCTGAACATCCTGCCAGAGCGGATAGCATCATTGCTTTTGGGGATAGCCCAAACTGTTCAGATTGGCCTTTAACAACCGTATCCATTAATACTGTTTTTCCGCTTGGATTGTCAGATTCAAATTGCATTCCACCTTTCCAGTGGGTTGTAGTTTTGTGGGACATTATAAACTGCTTTTGTTTGTTATTGCTTCAAAAATACTAAATAATGACTATAGTTGCACTATAGCGTTTAACTCGTAATTTGGAAGTCGAGAGGAAGGAGATTACGACGTTTTTGACTTCCCTGCTATTATAATCACAATTTCACCCTTTGGCGGACGATTAGTGTAGTGTTCTAAAATTGATTTTGCCGTTCCTCTTTGGGTTTCTTCAAATAGTTTTGTGAGTTCACGCGATACTGAAACTTGACGCTCTTGGCCAAAGTATTCGCAAATTTGAGAAAGGGTTTTAATAAGTTTGTGAGGGCTTTCGTATAAAATTATTGTTCGAGGTTCTTCTGCTAATAGTAGCAAGCGGGTTTGTCTACCTTTTTTTACTGGCAAAAACCCTTCAAATACAAATTTATCATTTGGTAATCCTGAGTTCACTAAAGCAGGTACAAAAGCGGTGGCCCCCGGTAAACAGTCTACTGGAATATTATTTTCGACACAGGCTCTTGTGAGCAAAAATCCAGGGTCAGAAATAGCTGGGGTTCCTGCATCGCTAATTAATGCAATAGTTGTTCCTGATTTTAATTTTTGAATAATTCCCTGTGCGGTTTTATGTTCGTTATGCATATGGTGAGAATGCATTTGTGTCCCAATTTCAAAATGTTTTAAAAGTTTTCCAGATATTCTGGTGTCTTCAGCTAAAATAAGATCAACTGACTTTAAAACCGTAATGGCACGCAAGGTAATGTCTTCTAAATTTCCAATGGGGGTCGGTACAATATATAGCTTCATAATTCAAAGTTACAACGATTTTACACAACATGAGTAACTGTAATAAATTCTTCGTTTTACCATCACAAAGAAATTGTTATTTGTTAAGCTAATTAGTATATTTGAAAAAAATAAATCGTTGATCTAAAACGAGAGTATTAAAACCAGTATCCACTGGGCCTATAGTCCCCGTCAAAATCAATAAAATAAACACAATAAAGTTGCTGCTAAAATTTTTATGTCAAAAGAGAATGATTAATGATGTGCGCTATGGAAGCCTTTTTAACCAATTAATATAATACACATGAGATTATTAAATATTACCCTTGTAATTGTAAGTTCTTTGCAATTATCTTTTTCGCAAACTCTTAAATATGCCGATGGAACTTCTCAAAATATGAGTAATATTTTTGTGAATGTTAATTCTAATCAAAGCTCTAATATTAAAGGGTCTAAATATTTGAATGAAGATTTTATTACTACCAAAATTTCATCAATGCCTGACCAAATTTTTGGAGTACGATACAATATTTATGACGACCTAATGGAGTTTCAAGGGGTTAACAACACTGTATATTCCCTAAACAAGACTGATGATTCTGTTAAAATCACGTTTACTGCGACTAATGAATCTTATCATCTTTTCAATTATATTGATGAAAGTGGTCGCCAAAAAAAGGGATACTTCATGAAACTAAATAAGGAAGGTAAGAACCTTATTCTAAAAAAACATAAGGTTGTTTTTATAGAAGAACAGGCATCCAAAACTGGATATGACGAACCCAAACCCGCGATGTTTAAAAGTTTGAAAGATCGTATTTATATAAAACTCGGCAGTAAAGAAGCTATAGAGTTACCAACCAAGAAAAAGAAACTTGCCAAAGCGCTTTTCCCAGAGAACTCAAAAGCCATCTTAGATTTTATAAACTCAAATAAAATTAAGTTAACTAAAGAATCGGATTTAATTACTTTTGTTAACTATTTAAATACTCTATAACTAATTTTTTAATTCGTTAATGAATACTTTTTAGGGTTGTGATACTCTGAAAATCCTTTAGCCTTTGTCGATAATTTATGACGTAAAAAGCACTAACTGAAATTGAAATTCACAAAAAAGGGATAACATCTATTTTTTTGAAGGAATAGCGATAAAATCTTTCAAGTAAAAAGGTTCAAAATAAGCGACGTCTTCAAAATCTTTCGTTTTAAACCTATCGAACGAAAGTGCACACATTTGTTTTGCTGAAGGTAATTTGTTATCAACGAATTGTGCATTTTTATGGATGATGATAGCTTTGGTTTTTTGCACCCCATTTCCAATAAAATAAACGGAGGATCGTTCTAATAGCTCTTGATAGGATTCAGGGTTCAAAACTTCAGCCGCAGTAGAACGAACTAGGTTGTGCTGTACATCGTAAATGGCTGAATATACTTCCATACGTCTGGCATCCAGCATGGCAACAATGGTTCCTTTGGGATTCTCAATTTGATGTGCAAGTGCTTCTAAAGTGGGTACAGAAATTAAAGGAATATTGAGTGCGAAACACAGCCCTTTAGCGGCAGAAACTCCTATTCGCAAGCCCGTATATGACCCAGGGCCTTTACTAATTGCAATGGCATTAAGTTGGTTTTTAGATATTTGTGCTGTTTTTAAAACTTCGTCTATATAGATGTGGAGACGTTCCGCATGCGAATAATCGAGACTGTTGTCTTCTTTAAGCCCTATAACCTTTCCATTTTTTGATAAAGCAACAGAGCAGTTTGTAGTTGAGGTTTCAATGTTAAGGATATAAGCCATTCATTATTGTGTCAAGGGTTTTCCCATATAAAAATCTAAGATTTTTGAACGAAATACAAAGTTATACTTTGAGTTGATGAGATTTGATTTTGCGTTTACCAAGCGTCCTCTAATCTGTTCAACTTCAAAAGAAGTTGCAGCTCCAAAGTTAAACTTATTTTGAATATTTTTAAACGACTCTTGTAAACTTGCTACAGAGCGCATTGAAGCTTGATATTGTTTTAAAGAGGCTTTTGCATCTGCATAAGCTTGAGTAATTGTAGTTGTCAAATCTTGTTTTGCTTGTTCTAGGTTAAGAATACTTTTTTCTCTGTTAATTTTAGCTTTTGAAACATTGGCTTTTGTTTTAAACCCATTAAAAATAGGAACACTCAAGTTGAATCCTAGGTTATACCCTAAGTTATTTTCAATTTGAGTATTGAACCCATAGGGTACAATTGTTTCAATAATAGCTCCTGGATTATTTGGGTCTGCAACAAATTCAGATCTGACATCAGGTTCTCCTTGTTTGTGCTGGTATGATGAGCCTAGACCTGCTCCAAAACTCAAGGAGGGGGCATAGGCGCTTTGAGCGAGTTTCACTCCAAAATCAGCATTTTCTATAGTTAATTCCGCAGTTTTAATTTCAGTGCGATTGCTCAGCGCATAAGATAAAATCTCTCCTGTAGAATTGTATGCCATAGACGCAGAAGTTAAATCAATTTGAACCTCTTCAATGTCAAAATCTTTAGGGGATACTTGGAGACTTTGACTTAAACTTAACAACGATAACTCCAAACTGTTTTCTGCATTTATGATCCGTTCTCTGTCCGATGCTATTGTGGCTTCGGCATCAAATAAATCAGATTGAGGTTTAATTCCTGCATCGACTTGAGATCTAATTTGATCTAATTGATTTAGACTAATCGTTAATTGTTCATTTGCAATTTTAAGATTTTCTTTGTTGAACAAAATATTTAGAAATGAGTTAACAAGGGTCATTGATACATTGTCCTGAAGTAATGAGAGTTGTAATTGACTGGATTTCACTCCGAGTTTTGCTTGCTTATAGGTGTTTAAATTTCGAAACCCATTAAAAATTGTAACGCCTGTATTTAAGCCAAAGCTATTCCCTCTTGAATCACTTTTAATTCTTGAACCATCTTGCCCAATAAAGGATCCAAAGTTAAAATTTTGAGAGGCTGAAGCACTAAGGGATGGCATAAAATTTCCTCTCGCATTTATTACGTCTTGTTCGGCTAAATCTACATCCAACATCGATTGCTTCACCGAAATGTTGTGTTCCAAAGCATGATCGACACATTCTTTTAAGGTCCATTTTTTTTGAGCAAAGCTGCTTAATGTTCCTATAAGAAAAAGAACTGTACATATGTTTTTCATAGTTTTTAGGCTTTTATTATTCGTCATCGTCGTCGTCTTGGTCTTCATTATTTTCCTCTGAGGCTTTATTCCAAACCTTGATTTTATCGCCTTCTTCTATACCTTCAAGAATTTCTACATTGATCCCGTCCGATAATCCGATTTCAACATTTTTTTTGGTGAAGTTTCCATTTTCATTTTGTAGTTCTACATACGGTTTTTCGGTGATTCGATTGAATTGCAAAAGAGCTTCTTTTATTACTAGAATGCTATCTTTACTCTCAATCTCGATTTCGGCATTGGCACTGTAACCTGCACGGATTTTTGTACTCGCTTCTATGGTCACATCTGCTTTGATAGTAAATTGAACGGCTCCATTTTCCTCCACTCCTTTTGGGGCTACAAAAGTCAACACCGCAGGAAATTCTTTTTCGTTAATTGCTCCAAGAATGACTTTGATGTCTTTGCCTTCTTCTAACTTTCCGACTTCAGATTCATCGACTTTACCTTCAAAAATCATTTTACTCATATCCGCAATCGTAGCAATTGTAGTTCCTGCATTAAAATTATTACTCTGAATAACTTGGTCGCCCTCACGAACAGGAATTTCGAGGATAGTTCCAGAAATTTGAGCAACAATATTAGTATTGGCTGAACTGCCCCCAGAAAGAGATCCTTGTTTGATGATTTGATAATCATCTTTGGATTGATCGTAACTTTCTTTAGATTGATTCAAACTTAATTCGCTGTTTTCAAAATCTTGTTTAGAAATTACTCCCTTTTCAAAAAGAGTTTTGTTACGATTGAATAAGGTTTGTGCGTTTTCAAATGAAAGTCGTGTCGTATTGATACGGCTTTTGGCACTTCCTAAAGCTTGTTCGTTTGGCACCACTCTAATTTTAGCAATTAAATCGCCCTTTGACACAAGGTCTCCCTCTTCAACAAAAATCTGATCTACAATTCCAGAGATTTGTGGCTTTAATTCAATTTCTTCTTCAGGGTTCAATTTTCCTGTAGCAACGGTTTTAGTGTCGAGAGTGCTATAAAATGGCAGCTCTGTTTTGTAGTCAATGACTTCTTTTGCGTTTGAATCTTTAAAGTATTTTAATACATATACTAATAATAGGAGTGTAACGATTCCAAAAATAATTTTTACTGTTTTATTCATTGTATTGATTTTTTATTCTTCTCTTAATGCTTCAATTGGTTTAATACTTGTGGCTTTAAATGCAGGGATCAGCCCTATGAGTGTTCCTAGGGCTACAAGTAGTAGTAAAGCTACAAATACAACCGCTATGGATACTGAGGCGTTTACAAGTGTTGCATCATCTCCTTGTCCCCATGCATTGTCTGCCGCAATCAACATCCAACCTCCAGAAATAATTCCGAAAAGTCCAGCGACAAGGGTTAAAAATACGGCTTCTACTACAATTTGGCGTTTGATTTCAAAGGGGGTTGCACCTAGGGCGCGTCTTACCCCAATTTCTTTGGTACGTTCTTTCACGGTAATTAATAAGATATTTCCAATAGCAAATACCCCTGCGATGAGGGTTGCGATACCAACAAACCATGTCAAAAATTGCATACCTGTTAAAAACCCTGTGATTTTAGCAAATTCTTTCCCTAAATTAAAACTCCCAAAGGCACGCTTGTCTTGAGGATGAACTTTATTCAAATTACGCAACAATAGCTTAGCATCTTCTTCAATTTGCTTGATGTTATACTCTGGCTTTCCTGTGATCATAAGCCAACCTATAGTATCGCCTTGGTTATAAATTTGCTGAAAAGTGGTGAATGGAATGTGAATATCGCTGCTAGGCCCCATATTGGCATTGCCATTTTGTGCCACCCCGATTACAGTAAAATTGATACTGTTCATTTGGATGTACTGCCCTATGGCTGTTTCATCTTTTTCAAACAATTGTTTATAGATATCTTCCGAAATAACAGCTACCTTCTTTTTACCATCAATATCATTTTGATTGATGAAGCGTCCAGTTAACAATCTCTTTTTTTGTACTTTATCAAGAAGGGGGTAATCTCCGTTGACACTAAATGATCCTGATAAAAAATTACGAACAACTTGTGCTTGATTTCTATTTCGAGGAACCACAAATTCAATACCCTCTACATTTTCTTCTATTTTTTTAGCATGGGATAATTTGAGTTGTACTCTTTTGCCTTCTTGATATCCTTTGAAGGGTTTACTTGTACTTTGACCCCACACAAAAACACTGTTGGTTGCAAAATCGCCAAATAAACGGTTAAAGGAGTTTTCCATCCCTCGAGCTGCTCCTAAAAGAGTGATGAGTAATAAAATTCCCCACCAGACACCCACCATAGTGACACCTGTGCGCAATTTATTTTTGCTCATGCTATCATAGACTTCTTGCCACGTATCTCTATTTAATAAAAATCGAATCATCTAATCGTCTCTTAGTGCTACTATGGGTTTGATTTTTGATGCTTTTTTTGCGGGTAAATACCCAGCTAAACTTCCTGCACCGATGAGTATTAGGGTGGCCGAAAATACAAGACTTGTGCTTACTGACGGATTTGTAATAAAATAGGTTTTTAGGTTTGGACCCACGAGTTCTAAAATTCCAACACCCAACAAGAGTCCAAAATAACCCGCAATAGTTGTTATAAAAATAGATTCCGTCAAAATAATATAAACTATCGATTTTGGAGGTGCACCTAGGGCTTTTCGAATTCCAATTTCTTTGGTTCGCTCTTTTACTATAAAGATCATAATATTACTAATCCCTACAATCCCTGCAATCAGTGTTCCCATTCCAATAATTAAAATTAAAATTCCAAGAACTGAGGTCATTTGATTAATGCCTTTATTTTGCATCGCCATATTAAAAACACGAACAGCGCGTTGATCGTTAGAGGCTACTAAAAACCGTTCTTTTAATTTTTTTTCTAAATCCAGTCCAAAATCAATGGCTTGGTTATAATCTAGTTCTGGCTTATATGTAATGTTAATTTGATCTACATAATCATTATTCCCATACACTTGCTGCGCCGTAGAAAGTGGCATGTAAAGTAAGCGTTCTTCATCATCTCCACCATCATCTGCGAATACTCCAACAACTTTATATGGAATGCCACTCAGGTTAATATATTTTGCTAGAGGGTCTGTTTTTAAAAACAAATCCTCTTTGACCAATCTGCCAATAACAACCACTTTGGTTTTCAAATCCATATCGCGTTGATTGATGTAACGCCCCTGAAATACTTTAGTTTTTTCTAGGTATTGATGGTCTGGATGGACTGCCCGCAGAGAGTAGTTGTTTTTTTCGTTTCTAAAGGAGGCATTCACATTTTTATAAATTCGAGAAGTAATAAACTCTACATTATCATCAAAGTCTGTTTTGATGTAATTATAATCCTCGTTTCTAAATTGTATGCGACGTCCTGCTTGCAGGCCTTTATGGGCTTTAGTTGTTTTTCCTGATACAATAAACATTGCATTGGCTGCATCGTCTACAAAAGCCTCTGCAAAGGTGTTGTTTAATCCATTTGCAAGTCCAAATAAAATGGTAAATAATAAAATCGCAAATGTGACCGTGAATCCCGACAACAAACTACGTGTTCGGTTTTTACTGATACTTTGAAAAATTTCTTGCCAAAGGTCTAAATCAAACATGCGGTTCTGCTATAACTTGAGTTACTTTTTTATCTTCCATTATAATACCATCTCGCAAACGAACAATACGTTTACACATGGCAGCGATGTCCTCTTCATGGGTCACAATTAAAATTGTTTTGCCTTCGTTATTGAGTTGCTGTAAAAAAGCCATGATATCGTAAGAGGTTGTTGTATCTAGTGCACCTGTGGGCTCATCAGCCAGGATTAATTTTGGATTAGATGCCAAAGCACGCGCTATTGCAACTCTTTGTTTTTGTCCTCCAGACAGCTCGCTTGGAAGGTGTGTTTCCCAATCTAAAAGCCCAACTTTTTCGAGGTAAAAACGTGCTTTTTCTTGCCGTTCTTTGCGTTTGAGCCCTTGATAGTATAGCGGTAGAGCTATATTTTCTAGGGCATTTTTGTAATTAATAAGATTAAACGATTGAAAAATAAACCCTAAAAATTTATTGCGATAAATTGCCGCTTTTTTTTCGGTTAAATTTTTTATTCGAACTTGATCAAGAATATAATCGCCTTCATCTGCTTCATCTAGCATTCCAATAATGTTTAAAAGTGTTGATTTGCCAGATCCAGAGGACCCCATAATGGCCACCATTTCGCCTTGGTCCACAGAAAGGTCTATTCCTTTAAGAACATGTAAACTTGAATCTCCTATGGCATAGGATTTATGAAGTTGCTTTATTTCTAACATAACTAAGTTTGGCTAAGCGATTAATTAATAGTAAGACGTACAAATTTACATTTTGTTACACAAAATACGTGAAAGAAATGTTAAAAACGAACGTTAATTTTAATATAAATAAAGGAATAAAGCTCAATGAAAACTTAATATGATAATCGATTGCAAAAAATTAATTACTTTAAATTTCAGAAACTTGTAGTATAGTCCAATAAACCTAGAATATCCTCATTTAAGAAGTAGATTTCTTAAATAAAATATGGAATTTGTTCATTTATTTGCTAGTTTTGAGGAACATAGCTGTGTTTTGATGAAATTCTTCATGTGAGAATTACACTAAATTGAAGTTATTCTAACCGATTATTTATAACTAAACTGTTAAATTCTGTGGGAAATTTAAAAGATGAAAATGATATAATCTTAAAATCATTGGGGTATCATTTAAGACTAATTCGACAAGAAAAACAATTGCGTCAAAAAACAATTGCTAAAATGTGTGAGATGGATAGTGGAAGTTACTCTAATATTGAAAATGGAAAACGCAATATTACCATCCTAACTTTGCATAAAATCTCTAAGGTGCTTAATGTCTCAATGACTGAACTAATGAGGTTTAAAATAAAGGACTAATTCTTTACTTTTCACTTTTCAAATAGCGGTATAAGTAGAACGCCAACCCACCAATTAAGACATAGGGGATAATCATAAGATATACAATACCATTATTAACTCCTTTAGCAGTTTCTTGCCCAACTTCACTCTCTAAAACAGCTCTACACATTGCGCATTGTGCGTTTACACTTGTGTCAAGCAACATAAAACCCAATAAAAAGTAAGCTCGCTTCACAATTTAGATATAGTAAGGTGATATCATAAGATATACAATTACGCCAGTTACAGCAACATACAGCCATATTGGAAACGCATAGCGAACTATTTTTTTGTGTAATTTGAATTGTCCAAAATGTGCTCTTACATAACTTATGAGTACTAAAGGAATCACAACAATTGAAAGAACAATATGGCTAATCAAAATAAAGCGATATACATAAAGGATGGCGCCTTCTCCTCCGAACTCTGTGGGATCACTGGTCATATGATAGGCTACATACATCACTAAAAAAAATAAAGAACAGACGATTGCTGTTTTCATTAAATTTTCATGAATACTGGTTTTTCTATTTTTAATTGCGATCAATGCCAACACTAGTAGTATGGCTGTAATTCCGTTAATGGACGCATAAATCGGTGGTAAAAAAGAAAGCGGTTCTACGTTTGGTAAGCGGACGCTAAAAAGCAATGCGACTACAACTGGGACAGCAATGGATACAATGTTAATCCATAGTTTATATTTTTTTTCCGTTGATTGTGGTGTGTTACTCATGTTCTAGTAATTTTAAAATATCTTCTTTAAGAGCAGTGATATCTTCGGACTCACCATCAGCATCAAGTTGTTCTGCTTGGCTAATAACCCCTTTATAATAAATTTTTGGATTTCCAAATGCATCTGTTCGGGAACGAATATAACCTTCTTTATCGATAAGTGCAAAGTTTCCTGAATGCTCAAAACCTCCAGCTGCGCCATCAACCTGAGCAGCATAAAGATTAAATCCCGTATTTGCAAGATTATAAATTGCCTCTTTTTCTCCTGTCATGAAGTGCCAATTTGGGTTGGTAACCCCATAATTTTCGGCATAAGTTTTCAAAACTTTTGGCTTATCATATTCGGGGTTAATCGTAAAGGAAGCAATTCCAAAATCTGATCGATCTGGAAACGTGTTTTGTATATCAACTAAATTTTTATTCATTTTTGGGCAAATGGTAGGACAAGTTGAAAAGAAAAATTCAACAAGATACACTTTGCCTTTGTAATCTTCATTAGAAATCGTTTTTCCGTCTTGGTTTATAAAGCTAAACGGCATAACTGTTTTGGGTTCCCCATTAATAACAAGATAGGATAAGGGAGTGTCATCAGAAACAGACATTTGAACGTCTTTACTCCGACTTTCTGAACGTGTAATATCGTTGTTTTGAATGCGGTCTATAATTTTTGGAACCACAATGATTCCAAAAATTAGAATGATAAACGAAACTCCAACATATGAATAACTAGTTTTTTTCATCTCCTTTTAAATCGTCTGCTCTACGGCTTGTAGAATTAAAATTTCCTTTGCGTTTTTGACGGTATTCTGTAAACAGAATACGCATGTCTTCACTCATTTTGTTTTTAAGTACAGAAACTTCCAAACAATCGTATGAGCTCATCCCATATATAGGGATTTTGTTTTTTATTTGGTCTTTATCTCTATCGTCTAAACGTCCTCTTTGGTGCCGTTCTTTGTCGATAATAAAGACTTCTGATGTTTTTAGACTCGAATCTAAAATAGTAGAAATTTTGAGCGATTGATATGCTGCAATCACATCTTCCTTTGTTCCGAATCCAAATTTCCAGTACTCCAAAAATTCGTATTGATTGAGTTCTTTTTCTAATAATTTTACCTGATCTTTTGCAGAATTAGGAACTAAAATCACTATTTGAAAGCGTTTAAACCCCCGAAACTTATCATAGACCAGTTCTTTTAAATTAAGAGCTAAAATAGCATCTTGCATGGGGGTGTTTCCTAAGAACCCTAAAACAGTGAGGTGGTTTTCTAGCTGTATTGATTCCCCGTTTGTGGTTACAAAATTAGAGAGTTCAGGAATGTCTTTTTTGATAACATCCAAGGTCTTGTAATTGTGTTTTGAGGGGTATAAAAACAACAAAAACAAAACGGGTAAAAAAAACAGTACTATGAGTACGAAAGGTTTTTTTATTTTGGTGATATTCATACTGCAAAAATAAAAAAGACGACTTTAATAGGTCGTCTTTTAAATGTTAATATTTATCTATTATTTTTTAAAAATCACGTTTCACAAATCCATTTGTGTACACAGATTCAATGTAGCCCCCTTCTTGCAATAAAATAAACACGAGGTAACAGATAAGAAAGACTACCGTCCAAGCAACCAGTCTTCTTAGAGATTTCGTTTCATCTCGCATGTGCATAAAATCCCAAGTAATATAATAGGCTTTGATAATTGTAAGCACAATAAATATTAAATTAAGACTTTTAGTATATATAAATCCAGAAAACACGATATTTCCTAACAGGGCACCAAGTCCTCCTTCAAAAGGGGTCATTGATGGAACCATTAAAGATGCTGGTTTATAAATACCTAATACCACTTCTACTGCTGTAATAATGGAAAGTAACAAAAGGACTCCCCATATTTTTTGCGTATTAGACTTAAACTTTATTAAGCCTCTAAAAATTTCTAACTTGTGTGCGTGAGCTGCTGCCATTTTTAAAAATATGTAAGGTTAAACTAGGTAGAAGAATGTAAACACAAATACCCAAACTAAATCTACAAAGTGCCAGTAAAGACCTACCTTTTCTACCATTTCATAATTTTTACGACGTTCGTAGGTCCCAATAATTACATTAAAAAAGATAATAATATTTATGACAACTCCTGATAATACGTGAAACCCGTGGAATCCTGTAATAAAGAAAAAGAAATCTGCAAATAAAGGAGTACCATATTCGTTAACTTCCAAATTTGCACCTTTAACGTAGCGTTTTCCGTTGGTTTTAACTTGTTCTAAAGATTCCGCTCTAGAAAGTACTGTTTTTTCACCTTCCTCATTGATTGTTTGAGTTCTTACCAGAACGTCTGGGTGCGACTCTAAACCATGGTATACATCACTGATAGAAAATGCTGGTAAAGCACCTTCATCAACAAACCATAATCCATTTTTATTTTCGTGTTGTACGCGTTCTGTATGAGATGCGGTTGCGAACTCTTCTACAGAAATGCGCTTAAATACGTCTTCGCCGTCGATTGTTTTATAGGTTCCAAACTGAAGAATATTTCCACCTTTTGTTTGTACTGCACCGTAGTCACCTTGGATGAAAGTTGCCCATTCCCATGCTTGAGAACCAACAAAAATTGCTCCACCAATAATGGTAAAAAACATGTACCAAATAACTTTATTTTTTTTCATTTCATGCCCAGCATCAACGGCCAATACCATAGTCACTGATGACATTATCAAAATAAAGGTCATAAAAGCCACATAAATCATTGGAAGTTCTTGCCCATGTAAAAAGGGAACGTGTGTGAAAACTTCATCAGCAATTGGCCAATAGTCAATAAATTTAAATCTTGAAAATCCGTAGGCTGCTAAAAAGCCTGAAAAGGTTAATGCATCCGAAACAATGAAAAACCACATCATCATTTTACCATAACTTGATTTTAGAGGGTGATTCCCTCCGCCCCAAGTTTTTCCTTCTGTTCCGGTGCTAACTATTGTAGAGTTCATAACTGCAATTTATTTTGAGTTGTGCAAAAATAAGAATTTTATTTAGTTAAAGAAATATAAAAAGAAAAAGAGATATAACCATAAAACATCTACAAAATGCCAAAATGTAGAAGCAAGATCAAATCCAAGTCTATCTTCAGCTGAATATTTTTTATTTAATTGATTTATAATTACCACTACAAGACATATAATTCCGGCTACAACGTGCAAAATGTGAACTACCGCAATTATATAGACATAAGACATGGTAATATTACTTGTAGGTCCAGTAAAATTATATCCTGAATCTATAATTTGATTAAATCCTAAAATCTGAGAATATATAAATGCTATTCCAAGAACGAATGACCCTATAAGAAGAGATGTTGTGGTTGTGGCTTGGTTTTTTTTTAGAGTTTGCTTTGCAGCATATAAAAATATACTACTTAAAAAAATAATCAGCGTGCTGTATGTAAAAGAACTTGGTAGTACAAAATCGGATAGCCAATCTTCGCGTGAACTACTCACAATAAAAGCACTCGTAAGTCCTGCAAAGGACATGATTAAGGAAATAATTCCAAACCATAACATCATCTTTTTGGCACGGACTTGTTTTTCTTTAGTAGTTCCTTGTGTTAAATCCATAGTCTAATAAATTTGTCTAAAACGTAAATAATTTGAATTAAAGTTATATACACAACACTTGATAACATCAATTGTCTTGCGGCTTTATCAGTTTGATTTTTAAATAATCGAAATCCATAATATAGAAACCAAAACCCAACCCCAAGGGTCACAACCATGGCAACTACTGAAAGTTTAAGTTTTCCAGTAAAACCAAAAACAGGTACAATTGAAATAAGAACAGTCCAGAAAGAGTAAACAATAGTTTGAAGCGCGGTTCCTTTATCACGTTTTCCTGTTGGTAACATATTAAACCCTGCTTTTTGATAGTCTTCATTTAAAAACCATCCAATAGCCCAAAAGTGTGGAAATTGCCAAAAAAACTGAAGCATAAACAAAACACCGGCCTCGATTCCAAATTTTCCAGTAGCTGCAACCCAACCCAACATAAAAGGAATTGCTCCAGGGATTGCTCCTACAAAAACCGATAACGGAGTCTTTGTTTTTAGGGGGGTGTATGCACTTGTGTACAAACAGATTGAAATAGCGCCAAACATAGCGGTTCGCTCGTTGATACTGTATAAAATAGAAAGTCCTGAAATGGTTAAAATAATTGCCAAAGCAAAGGCAGTTGTCACAGTCATTCGTTCTGATGGAATTGGTCGGTTTTTAGTACGATCCATGAGAGCATCCAAATCGCGTTCTATAATTTGATTAAATATATTAGAGGATCCAACCATAAAATATCCCCCAATTGCCAATAAAATTAATGTGTTTAAATCAACAGTGTCAACAGCCAATAAATAGCCTGCTAAAGAAGAAAAGACAACACTAATAGACAAGCCCATTTTGGTCACTGCCCTAAAGTCAGCTAAAAATCTTGTTGTAGATGTTGTGTAAGTTTGATTCGACATAAAAGTGAAATTTCTCCACATTTTGAATGGCAAAGATACTTCTAAAATCTATTTTAGCCACGTAAATTTTTGAAATAAATCCCCTGTTCTGGATGCTGTTATATTTTTCTATAAAATAAACCGATAAGTCGCTTTAATTAAGAAAATATTACGTGGGCGTTCATCCAAAACCCCAAACTTGATTTTGATCGTTACTAAATCGCAATTGGCTCAACGGAATTTTCATTTCAGCACTCCAGCCTTCGTCATCAATAATTGCTTTGGTACTCCAAATAGGGTTCCAACTTGCATCAACATTATCACCATTATTTGTAACAAATTCATCTCCTCGAACTCCAGCTGCGGTGACTGTAAATAAAAATCCTGTTCTTAAATCGTGATAACTGTCTATAAGTACATTAATGCGATCACCTACAAATCCATCTCGTCTGGAAAGACGATTGGTAATGGTTTCTGGTTCTGGATCCAATGCTTTTAAAGCAATGTAAAGGTGTTTTTGATCGTAGAGAATTTTAAACATGGTTTGCACAGACGGATCGGTGTTTTCGTCTGGACTGACTTCTATAAAATGAGTCCCCCATTCTGCAGATGCCCACACAGGATCGTTAAGGCTTCCATCAATTACGGGCGCATGAGAAGCATAAATCTCAGTAGTTGTATAGGTTTTTACTGTAGTAGTTTTGACTTGTTGAGCCGAAAGTGTACATATATAATAGAAAACATATAGACTTAAAAAAATTCATAACACAAGGTTTAATTGGGG
>Ga0228672_1000256_pt1 | contig 30843 bp, 28 predicted proteins | sample 90DmetaG_FD_182788 | JGI IMG/M metagenome (GOLD analysis project Ga0228672, IMG submission 182788) | Seawater microbial communities from Monterey Bay, California, United States - 90D | ecosystem: Environmental > Aquatic > Marine > Coastal | place: USA: California | collected 2016-11-08 | reverse complement strand
ACTCTTAGAACGCGCTCCTGGGATATCTGTAGAAACTATTCAACATGCGACTGAAGGACAGCTTACTGTGGAAGGTGTTATTCCAGAGATGGTGCTGTAGGAGTTGAGCTACGGGTTATTTTTTTTTAGAATTATCACTAAAGCCCTTTCGGAATTGCATCAATTAAGACTTTGGTATAGGCTTTCTGAGGGTTGTCATAAATGACATCTGCTTCTCCGAGTTCTTCTATTTTCCCTTTATTCATTACCATCAACTGATCTGACATATACTTAACTACGGCTAAATCATGGGAGATAAATATGTAGGTAAATCCGTAATCTTCTTTTAGCGCATTTAATAAATTGAGCACTTGTGCTTGTACCGAAATATCGAGTGCAGATACGGATTCATCACATATAATTAATTTTGGTTCTAGAGCGATAGTTCTTGCGATACCAATCCGTTGGCGCTGTCCTCCAGAAAATTCATGAGGATAGCGGTCAAAGTGGGAGGGGTCTAAGCCTACCTTTTCTAAAATTTCTAAAGTTTTTACTTTGCGTTCCTTGTCAGATGAAAAGAGCTTATGGACTTTCATGGGTTCCATAATTGCGTTTCCAACCGTAAGTCGCGGGTTGAGTGAGGTGTACGGATCTTGAAAGATAATTTGAATTTCTTTACGCAATGCACGCAATTCGTTTTTGTTGAGGTTTGTAATGTCTTTTCCTTTATAGTTTAGAGTCCCAGCGGTTGCTTTGTCGAGTTGTAAAATGGCTTTTCCAAGGGTTGATTTTCCACATCCAGATTCACCCACCAGGCCCATTGTTTCTCCAGCATAGACCTTAAAACTCACAGAATCTACGGCTTTAAAAGCTGTTTTTGTTCCAAAAAAAGAGGGGTTCGAATAATATGTTTTTTCAAGATTGATTACTTCCAACAGAGGTTTTTGACTATAAATTTCTTTATGTTTCATAGCTCTAGCATTTTTTGAAATAACGCTTTTGGAAACGGTATTAGACAAAAAATCACTGACCGTGGGGAGTTGTTTCAATCGTGATTTAAGAGTTGGTCGCGCGCCAATGAGCGCTTTGGTATAGTCTTCCTTAGGTGCTTTAAAGATTGATTTTGTAGTCCCATGTTCAATAATATTTCCTTTATACATCACAAGGATTCGATCTGAAATTTCAGAAACCAAGGCCAAATCATGACTGATAAAAATCACGCTCATTTTTGATTCTTTTTGCAGGTTTTTTAGGAGTGTAATGATATCTTTTTGCACCGTTACATCTAAAGCTGTAGTTGGTTCGTCTGCAATCAGAATATCAGGTTTGCAAGCAATTGCCATAGCAATCATGACACGCTGTTGTTGGCCTCCAGAGATTTCGTGAGGGTATTTTTTAAAGGTCTCATTTGGTGCGGGAATTTTCACATCTTTAAACAACTGAATGACCTCCTCTTTCGCTTCTTTTTTAGGGAGTGTAGTATGTTGCAACAAGAGTTCTTCGACCTGTGTACCACAATGCATTGAAGGGTTTAAAGCACTCATGGGTTCTTGAAAGATCATTGCTGTTTTTTGACCGCGAACGGACTCCATTTGTTTTTGTGAAAAATGAAGAAGGTTTTTATTTTCGAATAGAATTTCACCAGTAGTGATTACACTCTTTTTAGGAGGTAATAAGCCCATTATGGCGAGAGATGCTACAGATTTTCCACTTCCAGATTCGCCTACAATTCCAAGAATTTCATTTGGAAACAAATCGTACGATATGCCATGCAGAACTTCATTTAAACCCGTATTGGATTTAAAGGAAACACAAAGATTTTGAATACTTAGAATAGGCGTTTGCTTCATTGCTTAAATATAAGCAATTTCATCCGTTTCCAATAAAGTCTCTCCACGGAGTCTAAGAATAATTTGTGCTACTGCAATGGTGTCTTTTTGGCAATAGTTTACAATCCGATCGATGTCGTTTTCTTGATAATAGACTCGAAATATTTCACTGCCGTCAATGTCATCTTTAGGGGAGGGAATTCCCAAAACACTGGTTAATAACTTTAGAGAGGTATAATGTTTATAGTCGCCAAACTTCCATAATTCTAGCGTGTCGAGGTGTGGGACTTCCCACGGTTTTTTGCCAAATAAGTTTAGTTTTACAGGCAATGGAATGTTGTGTATAATCATTCGTCGTGCGATATAGGGGAAATCAAATTCCTTTCCATTATGTGCGCAGAGCAAATGTTTAGGTTTTGAAAAATGCGTTTCAATAAGGGTTTTAAACTCTAAAAGAAGGGGCCGTTCATCGCCATAAAATGAGGTGATTCTAAACCGACGTTCGGAATTAACAATAGTAAAATAGCCAACAGAAATACAGATAATTTTTCCAAATTCTGCCCAAATTCCTGCACGGTCATAGAATGCTTCTGGACTGTATTCTTCTTTGCGTTGGTACTTTGATTTTTGTTCCCAAAGCAGTTTTTTAACTTCTGAAAGCTCTGAAAATTGAGCGGTTTCAGGAACGGTTTCAATGTCTAAAAAAGTAGATTTTCAAGGTTGAGTTTTTGGAGCATGAGATAACATTTTATAAGCTTCTTCGATGTACACGGAAATGTCATCAGAGAAAATTTGGGAGTCAGCATCAGGAGACTTTTCATGTCCTAGCCTTACAATAATCACATTGTCAGTTGGCTCCACAATTACATATTGTCCTAAGTGTCCACGCATCATAAAAAACGATTTATCTTCACGTTTTTGAAGCCACCATCCATAACCATATTGAGGACTTTCTTTAAATCGAGGCGTTAGAGATTTTGCAATAAATGTAGAGTCAAGCAGTTGTTTTCCGTTCCATTTTCCGTGGTCTTTATAGAGTTTTCCAAAGCGTGCAAAGTCCTTAGCATTACTCGCAATACAGCAATAGGCTTTCACCAAGTCGTGATCTTCGCTATCGACTTGCCAGAGGGTTTGGTTTTCGCTTCCTAAGGGAATCCAAAAACTTTCGGTAAGGTAATCATATAGTTTTTTTCCTGTTGCTTTTTCTATTACCATTGCCAACAACTGTGTGTCTCCACTCGCATATTTGTAGGACTTTCCAGGCTCATTTACGACTTTGAGCCCTAAGATTACCTGTTCTAAATCATCATCAAAATAGGCGCGTGTTGTAATGGATAAAGGGGAATAATATTTTTCGTCCCAATTGGTGCCCGATGCCATAGACGATAAATCTCCTACGGTCATTTGACTCGCTAAACCTTCACTAAATTCAGGAAAAAACGCTCCTACAGGCTGGTCTAAACTTTTGATGTATCCGTCGTCTATTGCTTTTCCTAAAAGCCCAGACACATAACTTTTGGCCATTGAAAATGAATTGGTTTTAGAATTCTCATCAAATCCATCATAGTAGTTTTCAAACCAGATACTATCATTTTTTATGATTACATATGCAATAGTTCCCGTAGATTTATTGTAATCAATTAAGTACTCTGTTTCTTTGACACTGTTGTAAGCCTCATGAATGGGCCACGGCTGCGGGACATCATTTTTAACAACTGCATTGTCAAATTCTTTGTAGTCTTCTAGAAATGCGGTTGTGTATCCTTTGACATAAATAGTACGTACAGCTTTTAAAAGATAATCGGTATCCGTGATATAGAGCGCTGCGACGAGTAGTGCAACGAGAATCAATAGTCGAGATATGAGCTTTTTCATTTGTGAGTGTTTATAGCATTGTAAATATAAAATAAATCCGACACTCTTTATCTCTTATTTTAGCAAATAAAAGATTATAGAATTGTAGCTCAACGGTCTCGTATAACCGTCAGTTACGGGTTAATGTGCATTAATTTTCGGTTAAACACTGACGTTAGCAATTCCGAGTGGATTCGGACGTAGTCGAATCCACCGTAATTGCGGTTATACATTGTTGTGCATAGTTTTTTATTCATTTTTGTCAGTCACAAATTTTAGTGGTAAAAGAAATCTCATTTTTACTTTTTTACCTTCTCTCAATTCCGCTGGTTTCCAGTCAGGAAGTTTTGAGACAACAGCCAAACAAGATTGGTCAATGTCTTTTTCAAGTCCTTTTTTGAGTTCCACATCTATTACTTTTCCAATTGTGTCAACACTAAATAGTGTCTCAACTCTACCTTCAATTTTCAAACTATCTGTTGATTTTGGAAATGTAAAATTTCGTTGTATGAAAACAGCAAGCGAATCAAATCCACCTGGGAATTCCGCAATTTTTTCTAATCTTGCGAATTCTACGATGTCATCATTTTTATCCAATAATTGAAATTCAAGTTCCAATGAATTGTTTGTCTCGATTTTTTTAAATTCCGTTTGAGTAATTTCACTTTCAGATTCAGTATTGTTTTCCGTTTCTGTTTTTTCCGAATTTTTACAAGAAGTCAGAAGTAAAATGGTCAATATGATTCCTATTATTTTTTTCAATTCTTGATTTTTCTCAAATTATGCACAACTAGTGTATATGTATACCTTTAGGTGTGTTTATTTCTTTTATAGTTTACGTTTTGTTCAACAATACTTCCCAAATCGGCATGTATTGTTGAACTTTTATTAAATGTAAAAATCATCTAAAGGGTTTTTTATTTTTCCAATTTCCTGAGCAGAAACCCGTGTATAAAGTTCCGTTGTTTTACTGCTATTATGCCCCAATAAAACCTGTATATGTCTCAAGCTAACGCCTTGTTCCAATAAATGTGTTGCAAAACTATGGCGCAACATATGCGGAGTTACTCTTTTTTGAATTCCAGCAACTTTAGCTGCCCTTGACAAAATCTTCGAAATGCTAGAGGGGCTATATTGTTTTTCCTTTACACCTTCAAAAAGCCATTTCTTAGGTTTGTATTTGATAAAGTATTCTCGAAGTTGATCAAGGAGTTTTTCTGAGAGAATACTTTGCCGGTCTTTATTCCCTTTTCCGCCATTTATTTTAACTAGATTCCGAGAAGAATCAATATCGTGAATTTTTAAATTAAGCAGTTCACTTCGTCTTAGTCCAGCGGAATAGATAAGAGATAAAATACATCGGTGTTTTATGTTCGTCACTTTTGAAAGTAGTCTATAAACTTCTCCTTTAGAAAGGACATTAGGTAATTGTTTTTTCTTTCTAGGACGTTCAATAGCAAAACTCATCACAAGCTGTTTTAAAACCTTTTCATAATAAAATTTAATAGCATTGATATATTGATTTTGTGTAGATGGACTTATCTTTTTTTCTTGTATGAGGTATAATATAAATGCTTTAATCTGTTCTTTTGAAAGTGTATCTATAGAACTTTTCCTAAAATAGAGCATGAATTTCAGAAAACAGGAACAATATGTTTTAACCGTGTTTTGACTGTAGCGTTTTAAAACAAGTTGTTCCAAATACTCTTTGGGAAGTTTAATAGTTGGTTTTAGTGTAACTCTAGTTGTTTTTTTAATTAACTCAGACTGCTGTTTTAGCTGTGAATAATCAATAAAAGCATTTCCTTCAAAGTTTTTATAAAATGTATTCAGATTAAAATCAGCTTTTGAGAAATACCAACATTTTAAGGTTTGACTCCAACAAACCCCTCTTTGCTTTTTAATCAACGCAATTAATTCTTTGTCAAAAGCAAAATCTGCTCTTACAATATGCTGTTGCCTGTGAATGTCAGGGATAAGCCGTAGGTTTTTCATAGTTGTAGAATCGATTTGGGGGCGGTTCTAATGGCAATCTACTAAAAATCCAGAGGTTTGTCAAGATTTTAGCCCAGAAGTTTTACGATGTCTTTAGCAAAATAACTGGCAATAACATCTGCACCAGCACGTTTAAAGGCCATTGTTGTTTCCATCATCGCCTGATCGTGGTTGAGCCATCCTTTTTCACTTGCAGCTTTGATCATGGCATATTCGCCACTCACTTGATAAGCAGCCACCGGCACATCAAATTCGTTTTTAATTTCTCGAAGTATATCTAAATACGCCAAGCCTGGCTTAACCATTACTATGTCTGCACCTTCATCGATGTCCATTTCGGTTTCCCTCAACGCTTCAAAACGGTTGCCGTAATCCATTTGATAGGTTTTTTTGTCTTTTGGAATAGTTTTAGAATCTACAGGAGCAGAATCTAAGGCATCTCTAAATGGACCATAAAATGAAGAGGCGTATTTGGCACTGTAACTCATAATACCGGCATCAACATATCCGTTATCTTCAAAGGCTTCACGAATGCTCAGAACCCGTCCGTCCATCATATCACTAGGCGCCACAAAATCTGCACCTGCTTCAATGTGAGACAAACTCATTGCTGTCAAAACTTCAACCGTATCATCATTTTGAATAACCCCATTTGAAACAATTCCATCATGACCATAAATTGAATAAGGATCCAATGCGACATCCGTCATGACAAGCATTTCTGGACAAACATTTTTGATGGTTTTTACAGCGCGTTGCATTAAGCCGTTTGAATTTAAGGCTTCAGTTCCTTTATTATCTTTGAGTGCGTCTGCTACTTTTACAAAGACGAGCACGGACTTTAACCCCAAGCTCCAAAGTAGTTTTACTTCAGATTCAAGAGTGTCCAAACTAAATCTAAAATAGTTGGGCATGGAAGGGATTTCGTCTTTGATGCCTTTTCCTTCAACAACAAATAAAGGAACTAAAAAATCGTTTGCTGTAATGCTGGTTTCTCTTACCAAGCTTCGGATTGATGCATTGGAGCGTAAACGTCTATTTCTTTTGATTGGATACATAATTAAACCCAGTTTTTAGGGCTTTTTAACACCCGTATTAATTGTTCTTCTCTACTGTTTGGTTGGGGATGATGGTCATACACCCACTGTACATGTGGAGGTAAACTCATTAAAATACTCTCAATTCTCCCATTTGTTTTTAACCCAAAAAGGGTGCCATTGTCATGCACTAAATTAAACTCCACATAACGTCCCCTTCGAATTTCTTGCCAATTGCGTTCTTCAGGAGTGTAGGGGATATGGATTCGTTTTTCTAAAATAGGAACATAGGCTTCTAAAAAACTATTCCCCACCTCAGTTACAAAATTAAACCACTGCTCCATATTCATATGTTCTGTGGCTTTGCAATAATCAAAAAATAGACCACCAATTCCACGAGCTTCATTTCTATGGCTGTTGTAAAAATAATCATCACAACGGTTCTTATAGGTCGTATAAAACTCAGGGTTGTGTGCGTCACAGGCCTTTTTGCAGGTTTGATGAAAATGGATTGCGTCCTCTTCAAATAAATAATAAGGGGTCAAATCCTGTCCGCCACCAAACCACTGATCCACAATCTCTCCTTGCTTGTTGTACATCTCAAAATAACGCCAATTTGCATGTACCGTGGGTGCCATTGGGGTTTTGGGGTGTAAGACTAAACTCAATCCACAAGCAAAAAAATCAACATCACCAACCTTAAAATAAGCTTGCATAGACGCGGGTAACTTCCCATGAACACCAGAAATATTAACGCCTCCTTTTTCAAAAACTGCACCATTTTCAATCACTCGGGTGCGTCCACCACCTCCTTCAGGGCGTTTCCAAATATCTTCTTTGAAAGTAGAAGTCCCATCAATCTCTTCAAGTTTTGAAGTAATGATATCTTGTAAATTTTCGATGTAGTTGTAAAATAGATTTTTCATTATAAATAGTTTTAGGGGGTTATGAATGATATTCTTTTACAGCGTCAATAAATGCTTTTGCATGGTCAGTAGGGATGTTTGGTAAAATGCCATGTCCTAAATTGACAATGTACTTGTCTTTTCCAAATTCGTCAATCATTTGGTGTACCATTTTTTTAATTTCATTAGGTGGAGACAACAGTCTAGAAGGATCAAAATTTCCTTGAAGGGTTATATTTCCACCGGTTAAATAACGTGCATTTCGAGCCGAACAGGTCCAATCAACCCCTAAGGCTGAAGCATTAGATTTTGCCATTTCTCCCAAAGCAAACCAACATCCTTTTCCAAAAGCAATTACGGGGGCATCCTCTTTTAAGGCCTCTATAATTTGATTGATATATTGCCAAGAGAACTCTTGGTAATCTGTTGGGGAAAGCATACCGCCCCACGAATCAAATATCTGAACCGCATTGACTCCTGCTTTGACTTTTTCTTTAAGATAGGCAATGGTCGTGTCTGTAATTTTTTGTAATAATTGATGTGCTGCAATTGGGTTTGTAAAACAAAACGCTTTAGCTTTATCAAAGTTTTTACTGCCTTGACCTTGTACACAATAACATAAAATTGTCCAAGGTGAACCTGCAAAACCAATCAAAGGAATGTCATCATTTAGCAACTCTTTTGTGGCTTTAATAGCTTGATATACATAGTCTAATTCTACGGTTACGTCTGGAACAATAACATTGTCAACGTCTCTTTGTGTCCGTACAGGGTTGGGTAAATAGGGTCCAAAATTAGGCTTCATTTGAACTTCAATATTCATTGCTTGTGGGATCACGAGGATATCACAAAACAAAATAGCAGCGTCCATTCCATAGCGTCGAATGGGTTGTACTGTGATTTCACTTGCGAGTTCAGGAGTTCGACAACGGGTAAAAAAATCATACTTTTCACGAATGGCGATAAATTCTGGCAAATAACGCCCTGCTTGACGCATCATCCAAACAGGTGGACGATCAACAGTTTCTCCTTTTAGGGCTCTTAAAAATAAATCATTTTTAATCATAACGTTTATATATAATTTTGATTCACAAGTTCAATGACACTTTCTACTGTAGGAATTTTAGCTACACGGACATCTTTAAAATATTTTTTTGCCTCCCTGGCTGTACTTTCCCCAATACAATATGCGATACAATCGGGAGTATTTTTTTGTAAAAAACTTTGAATTGTAGACGGACTGTAAAACATAACACCCTCAATTGAATCGTCTAGTTTAGGGGCCTCCAGTTTTGTGCTATAAGCTTCAATTTCTTGAACTTTAATATTATTTTTTTCTAAAATAGAAGGCAAATCATCCATTCGAATATCACTACAAAAATAGGTCACTTCAGATCCTTCAATAAATTCAACTAAATAGTTTGCTAGTGCTTTGGCATTTTTTTCGGCGTGTTTGACCGGACCAATTTTTTGTTCAATCAGACGTTTGGTGCGCCTACCAACACAATAAATCGTTTCAAAGTTTAAGTCTTCAACAGGGCAGTTATTTAAGAGTGCTTCTACACCATTTTTGCTTGTAATGACTACATTTTTGTGACTCGCTTTTAAAACTGTGGGTTTGATTCTATTTGCAGTGGTTTTGACAAAGTCAGAACTTTCAACTTTAAGATTGGTGCTAAATAACCCTTTTTGACCTTGGCTTAATAATTTTGAAGAAAAAATACTGGTTTTGAGCGCGTCTTTCGTTGTGGCTCCAACCAAGGTTTTCCCTCCTCGGCTTAAAATAAACTCCACACAATCATCAACCAGAGTGTGGTGTTCTCCAAGTTTTGCGGTGCGTTTGGCTTCAATTTTTTTAGTTCCATCTGGACTTAAAATAATTCCATGGAAATGAACTTCTTCTTCTTTTACATAGGCTAAAGCTCCAATTGGAGAACTACACCCGCCTTCTAATTTATTTAAAAACTCACGTTCAATAGTTGTTGATAGTTCTGTTTCTTCATGATTAAGCGGCGTACATGCTTCAATCGCTTCTAGATTTGAACTAAGGGATGCAATCATTACAGCTCCCTGTGCTGGTGCGGGGACCATCCATTCCAAATTCACAGAATTTTCTGGGGTTAACCCTAGGCGCCCCAGTCCAGCTGCGGCAAAGATGGCGCCATTCCAATCCTTAGTTTCAAGTTTTTCAAGACGAGTATTTACATTTCCTCTTAACCCCACAATAGTATGTGTTGGGTAGCGGTTGAGCCATTGTGCTTTTCGCCTTAAACTTCCGGTTGCAATCACTGCATCTTTTTGCGCTAAAAATTCTTCATTGGTTTTAAACACCAGTGTGTCCCTTATATTTCCACGTTTCAAAACGGCTGCTTGAACGATACCTTCGGGCATTATTGTAGGCACATCTTTTAAAGAATGAACTGCAATATCAATCTCCTCATTTAACAATGCAATATCTAAAGTGCGTGTAAAAACTCCTGTTATTCCGAGCTCGTAAATGGGTTTGTTTAAGACCAAATCTCCGGTGGATTTTACGGGGACTAATACGGTTTCATGTCCTAAATGTTGGAGTTGTGATTGAACGGTTTTGGCTTGCCAAAGCGCAAGTGCACTATCGCGTGTGCCGATACGAATAACTTTAGACATGTTTTTTAGAATCTAATTGAAACAACTTTTTGATGAGTTCGAGACTTTCACTTGTAGAGCTTGTTTCGTCCTTTAGATGGTGTGCAAAGTGGTTGGTTATTTTTTGAACTAGATTGGCACTGATTAATTCGGCTTGTGCTTCATTAAATTCATTTATTTTTTTTCGTTGAACATCCACTTCAGCAGTGGCAAATAGTTCTAATTTTTGTTTTAGGGCTTTGATTGTAGGCGCAAATTTTCGATTATCGACCCATGCTTCAAACTCCGTTTGGATGTCGCTAATTATACTTTCAGCTATAGGGATAAAGACCTTTCTTTTTTCTAAGGTCTCATCTGTCATTTGCGATAAATGGTCTAAATGCACTAAGTTAACAAGTGGCAGCTCCATTACATTTTCGTTCACGTTTTTAGGGATGGATAAATCTAGAATAAGTAAGGGTTTTTTGTTTTGAATAAGGTGTTTATCAATAGTAGGGTTTTGTGCTCCAGTTGCTACAATAAGAATGTCGGTGTTTCCAATTTCTTCTTGTAATTGACTGTAATCTTTGACCAGAAGTTTAAACTTTCCCGCTACTTTGTCTGCTCTATCGCGTGTGCGATTTATTAGCGTAATGTGTTCGTTTTTTGTGTGCTTGATAAGATTTTCACAAGTATTTCGTCCAATTTTACCAGTTCCAAAAAGTAAGATATTTTTGGAGGAAATGTCATCAATTGTTTTTTTGATATAGTGTACAGAAGCAAAAGACACAGAAGTTGCTCCTGACGACAATTCTGTTTCTGTTTTTATGCGTTTACTTGCTTGAATTACCGCATTAATCAAACGCTCTAAATAAGCGTTTAGTAATTGATGTTTTTTAGAAATTTTAGCACTAAGTTTTAGTTGACTAATAATCTCAAAATCGCCTAAAATTTGACTATCTAAACCGGCGCCCACCTTGAACATATGTCGAATGGCATCACTGTTTTTATAAACATAAGCCACACTTTGAAACGCTTCAACGGTGCCTCTCGTATTGTCACAAAGTAATTTAATAAGCTCATAAGGGTGTCTGGCAAAACCGTATATTTCAGTGCGGTTACAGGTTGAGGTTGCCACTACGCTTTCAATGCCACTGGCTTTTGCTTGTGTTAATAAATTTGTTTTGGCAGTTTTGTCCAAACTAAATTCACCACGCATTTTAGCATCTGCCTTTTTGTAGCTGAGACCAATCACATAGAAATAGGTACTTGCAGATTTGTTGAATTGCTCCATTTGTGTATTTGGAAATATATCGCAAAAATAATTGCTTTGATTTGTAAAAAATAACGCTAGAAGAACTTTATATGTCGTTTAGAGGTTTGTATGTATTATTTAGTTATTTTTGTTGAAATTAGTATTTTTGCAGATTAGAATGAGTGATAACATCAATTTTTATTTATAATGAATCTAAATAAACCCACTTCCAAACAGACGCAACCCTTTTCAAAAAACATCGCTCAAGGATCTTTTTTAGAAACTGCGGTTGAGAGTGGATTTACTGTCATGACGTATCAGAACGAAACTTCTGAAGTTCAACTCCTTGAAAAGGAAATAGATAGCTCTTTTATTCAGTTTCATTTTTGTCTGAAAGGGGAGTGCAAGTTTGTGTTTAACAATGGCACTTATAGCCTTAACATTTCTGAAGAAAACTCTTTGTTACTTTACAACCCCCAGAGAGATTTGCCTATTTGTTTAGAGGTCGATCCTAAGACTTGGGTTGTGTCGGTATTAATTTCTATTAAAAAATTCCACGGACTGTTTTCCCATGAAGCGGATTATATTACTTTTTTAAGTGAAGATAATCAAGATAAAAAATATTATAAAGACGGTCATATCTCCCCATCTATGGCCATCGTTTTAAATCAGTTGGTTAATTACAATTTAAACTCCACCATTAAGTCTTTATATTTTAAAGGAAAAGCATATGAGTTGTTGAGTTTATATTTTAATAGGGGCGAAGAAGCAAACATAGAACAATGCCCTTTTTTGGTTGACGATTCAAACGTTGTTAAAATCAGGCAGGCCAAAGATATTATTATCAACCGCCTCTCGGAGCCTCCAACCTTATCGGCTTTAGCCGTTGAAATTGATTTGAGCCTAAAGAAACTCAAAGAAGGATTTAAGCAAATTTATGGGACGACGGTTTATGGATTTTTATTTGATTATAAAATGGAACTTGCTCGAAAATTATTAGAATCTGGTGCTCATAATGTTAATGAAGTTGGTCTTAAAGTAGGGTACAGTACAGCCAGTCATTTCATTTCAGCATTTAAAAAACAATATGGGACAACCCCAAAAAAATACATTCAATCTCTTAATTAACCAATATGAAAGGTGTTTTATTAGTAAACCTTGGGTCCCCTGATAGTCCCACTCCAAAAGATGTTAAAAAATATTTAGGCGAATTTTTGATGGACGAACGCGTTATCGATGTCCCCCTATGGGCACGAACGCTTTTAGTCAAAGGCATTATCTTAAACACACGTCCTAAACAATCGGCAAAAGCCTATAAAAAAATATGGTGGGAAGAAGGATCTCCACTTATTGTTTTATCCGAACGATTAGAACATAAACTAAAAAAAGAAGTCGAATTGCCTGTAGCACTCGCAATGCGTTATGGAAGTATGACCATTAAAAAAGGACTTCAAAAACTAGTAGATCAAGGGGTTGATGAGGTTTTAATTGTTCCCCTATATCCACAGTATGCGATGGCAACAACCGAAACAATTTTGGTGCTTGCCAAAGAATTAAGAGATACACACTTCCCACAATTGACGCTTTCGGACTTGCCACCATTTTACAACAACCCAGAATATATTAAAGTCTTATCCAATACAATTAAGGCGTCATTAAAAGGAAAAACATACGAACATTTATTGTTTTCTTACCACGGAATTCCAGAACGCCACATTCGTAAAAGTGACATCACAAAGTCCCATTGTAAAATTGACAAATCGTGTTGTGTTACCCCATCTAAAGCACATGCCTATTGTTATAAACACCAATGTCTCGAAGTCACACGCTTGGTAGGCGAAGAGTTAGGTCTTGAGGATTCGGTCTACTCAACCTCGTTTCAGTCGCGCTTGGGATTTGATCCTTGGTTGCAACCTTACACTGACCGTACAATTGAACGCCTAGGAAAAGAAGGTACAAAATCTATGGCCATTGCAACTCCCGCTTTTGTAAGTGATTGCCTTGAAACCCTAGAAGAAATTGCGATGGAAGGCGAAGAAATCTTTCACGAAGTAGGAGGTAAAGATTTTACAACTATTCCCTGTTTGAATGATGACCCAGCTTGGGTATCGCTACTTGCCAAATGGGTCACTGAATGGGCTTCAAAATAATTTAGACTGCATGCATAAACCCACCTCCCACGACTTTGGTTCCGAAACCATTGGAAAGCTATTAATAAAACAGGCTGTTCCGGCATCGATCGGAATTTTAGTTATGTCGCTTAATATTTTAGTGGATACAATTTTTGTAGGCCATTGGATTGGTTCGCAAGCTATTGCCGCTATTAATGTGGTACTGCCAGTCTCATTTTTTATTGCCGCTTTGGGAATGTCAATAGGAATTGGAGGATCGTCTATTATTTCCAGAGCTCTTGGAGCAAAAGAGGTTCCAAAAGCCTTTAGAACATTTGGAAATCAAATTACAATGACCCTATTATTAACGGTTATACTTGTGTATTTTGGGCTGTATTATATTGATGGAATTATCCCAGCATTTGGGGGGAAAGGCACCATTTTTGAACCTGCAAAAATATACTACAGAATTGTACTCTATGGGGTTCCTTTTTTAGCCTTGTCTATGATGGGTAATACAGTGATTAGAGCCGAAGGCAAACCCAAATTTGCAATGTATGCAATGATGATTCCGTCCGTTTCAAATTTAGTATTAGATGTACTTTTAATAAACGTGATGGATTTGGGAATGATGGGTGCCGCTTGGGCTACAACAGGATCCTATTTTCTTTGTTTTGCATTTATTTTATGGTTTTTTCTTTCAAAAAACTCTGAAATGAAAATTTCATGGCCACATTTTAAACTCCAAAAAACAATTGTATCAGAAATCAGTAATCTAGGTTTAGTGACCCTATCACGACAAGCGATTGTAAGTATTACCTATTTGTTAATGAACACTATTTTATATGATTTCGGCGGAGAAACATCGGTAACCTCGTATGCAATTGTTTCTCGAATGCTAATGTTTGCACTGTTTCCGATTTTTGGAATTACTCAAGGATTTGTTCCCATTGCTGGATACAACTATGGTGCACATAATTATGAACGTGTCAAACAGACGATTCGAATTGCAATTATATATTCGATGGCAATGGCGTTTCTAATCTTTGTACTATTGATTGGATTTCCAGAACTGATAACACGGATGTTTACTACAAATCCTCTAGTAATTGAAAAAACACCTGTTGCGATGCGTTGGGTATTTGCAGCCACTCCAATTATAGCGGTTCAACTTATTGGGTCGGCCTATTTTCAAGCTGTAGGTAAAGCCATCCCCGCTCTTTTACTAACATTGTCTCGACAAGGGTTTTTCTTCATTCCTCTTATTTTTATATTACCTTTATGGTATGGAGAACTCGGCGTATGGATGGCATTTCCAGTTTCAGATGTGTTGTCTACTCTAGTCACCGCATTTATTTTATATAGAGAAGTCAAGACAAAATTAATTTCAAAAACATAATTATGGATTCATACAACTACATTAAATCCCTTCATTTGATTTTTGTAATCACATGGTTTGCAGGATTATTTTATATCCCGCGTATTTTTATTTATCATATTGAATCCTCCCAAAAAGCATCACCTGCCAAAGAAATATTAGAAGCTCAACTAAAACTGATGGCAAAACGCTTGTGGTATATCATTACATGGCCCTCTGCAATTTTAGCAGTAGCCTTTGGTGTTTGGCTTTTAGTCTTAGCACCCTATTGGTTCGAACAACCTTGGATGCATGCAAAGTTAGGTTTTGTGGTGTTACTTATTATGTATCACATCAAAACGCATCTTATGTTTAAACAACTTCAAAACAATCAAATTAAATACACCTCTAATTTTATGCGTATTTGGAATGAAGGTGCTACGCTCATTCTTTTTGCAGTTGTGTTTTTAGTAGTATTAAAAAACACGCTTAATATGGCTTACGGAATGTTGTGTCTTTTTGGTTTGGCAATTCTTTTGATGTTGGGAATTAAATTATACAAACGTACACGTTCCGAGGAATCCTAATGGGATGTACTCGATTTTTTTCTATATTTAACAAAAGTCTATTTTTATGACAAAACGTAAGTTGTCTTTAAGCTCTCGTATTTTTATTTATATGATTATGCTGGTTGTAGTCGCGTCCATCCTTATTGCTGGAGTAACTATTTATCAATACAATGAGCAGTCTCAAGACTACCACCGCTTGCGTTTAGAACGGAAGGAAGCACAACTTATTTCCAGTATAAACTATGTTCTAAAAGAAACCACTTGGGAAGTTAAAACAGAGAATCTATCGCTAATTTTTAAAGATAAAATATATGAGATTGCCAATATTCACAACGTGAATTTTAACCTCTATGATTTAAAAGGCAATTTGATTAAAATGTCGAAACCTAATTTTGAAAACAACTCCATTGAGTCGCATTTGTCTTCCGAGGTTTTAGCGCAACTCAACCAGAGTGTATCTAAGCGTTATGTCGAAAAAATCAAACGCTTTGGAGAAGGTTATCGGTCTTCGTACATGATTTTTACAGATTCGAAATCCAAACCTCTCGGGGTATTGAATGTCCCTTATTTTGATGACGATTCTTTAAACTACGGCGAACTTAAAGCATTTCTAATTCGGTTGAGTTATGCGTATGTCATCATGATTTTAGTGGCTATAGCCTTTGCATATTTTATGTCTAAATACATTACAAAATCACTTCAAACCATTCAGGAAAAAATGAAGGAAACCCGATTGGGAAAACGCAATCAAAAAATTGAGCTCAAAGGCGCCAGTTCAGAGATTTACGCTTTGGTTGAGTCCTATAATAATATGATTGATGAACTGGAAGAAAGTGTCAAAAAGTTGGCATCAAGTCAGCGTGAACAAGCGTGGCGCGAAATGGCAAAACAAGTGGCTCATGAAATCAAAAATCCATTGACTCCGATGCGTTTAAGTGTGCAGAGTTTTCAGCATAAATTTGACCCCAATGACGCAGATGTTCACAAAAAAGTAAATGAATATACCAAAACATTAATCCAACAAATAGACACTATGAGCTCCATAGCATCGGCTTTTTCAGATTTCGCAAAAATGCCCGCTCAAAAGCTCGAAGTTTTAAATGTGGTTGAAGTTGTGGAGTTGGCACTAGAAATTTTTCCAGAAAGTGATTTAAAATTTACTTCAAAAGAGCCTGAAATCATTGCTAATTTTGACCGGTCTCAACTGATTCGAATTATTACCAATTTAGTAAAAAATGCGGTCCAATCCATCCCTAAAGATCGCATACCTCAGATTAGTATTCATCTATTTTCTGATGATACCGACGTTGTGATTGAAGTTAAAGATAACGGCAGTGGGATTACAAAAGCCATTGAAGACCGAATTTTTGAACCCAAGTTTACGACCAAAACCAGCGGTATGGGACTGGGCTTACCAATGATTAAAAACATGATTGACACGTATAATGGTAGCATAAACTTTTCTTCTGTTATTGACGAAGGAAGTCAATTCACCGTACGTTTTCCTAAACAATTTAAAGATGAAGTATAACACAATATTAAGTGATTTTAGTGATGGAGTTACAACCATTACAATCAACAGACCCACAAAATTAAATGCTTTAAATAGCGCTACTATTGAAGAACTACATGAGGCTATTACAGCTGCTGAATCGGATTTTGACACGAAAGTCATCATTATCACGGGTAGTGGTGAAAAAGCATTTGTAGCTGGAGCTGACATTAGTGAATTTGCAAATTATGATGAAAACCAAGCGTATGAACTATCTAAAAAAGGTCAGCATTTATTATTTGATTTAATCGAGAATTTATCCACTCCGGTTATTGCGGCGGTTAATGGATTTGCACTTGGAGGGGGGTTAGAATTAGCCATGGCAGCACATTTCCGATTGGCGAGTACGAATGCACGAATGGGGTTGCCAGAAGTCTCTTTGGGCCTCATTCCGGGTTATGGCGGAACCCAACGCTTAACACAGCTTGTAGGAAAGGGGCGTGCTATGGAATTGATCATGACGGCAAGTATGATTGATGCCGAAAAAGCGCTTACTTATGGGCTAGTCAATTATGTTGTGCCACAAGAAGAGTTATTGCCAAGGTGTTTTGCTTTAGCAGATCAAATCAAATCAAACTCTTCTTTAGCAATTTCTGCGGCAATCAAAGCAGTTAATGCGAATTTTGCCGATGGAGTTAACGGCTATAACGTTGAAATTTCTGAATTTGCAAAATGTTTTGGAACAGGCGATTTTGAAGAAGGAACAACTGCGTTTTTAGAAAAACGTAAGGCTCAGTTTCCAGGAAAATAAAAAAGCCCAAACCATTGTTTGAGCTTTTAGTTTTATAGAATCAAAAGGAATTAGTCTGCTAGTACAATGATTTTGTTAGCATTCATTTCAATAGCACCAGAATCGATGGCAAACCAATAGGCTTTTCCGTTTTTCTCAAAACGCGTTTTGTTTGAATCGTCAAGAGTAAGATCTCCATTGATTTTTACAAACCCTTTTTTAAGGATTGACACGATTGCGGCGTGATTATTTAGCATTTCAAAGTCACCATTTACACCAGGAACAGAGACACTGTCTACTTCGCCTTTGAATATGGTTTGCTCTGGAGTTACAATTTCTAAATACATAGTCTGTTTTTTAGGCTTCAGCTAACATTTTGTCGCCAGCTTCAATTGCTTCTTCAATTGTTCCTTTAAGGTTAAAGGCTGCTTCTGGAAGGCGATCTAACTCCCCATCCATAATCATATTAAATCCTTTGATCGTTTCTTTAATATCAACTAGCACCCCTTTTAGGCCTGTAAATTGTTCTGCAACGTGGAACGGTTGTGACAAGAATCGCTGTACACGACGTGCACGCCCAACGGCCAATTTGTCTTCTTCTGATAATTCTTCCATTCCAAGAATCGCGATGATGTCTTGTAATTCTTTGTAACGTTGTAACAACTCTTTTACACGCTGTGCACAATTATAATGCTCATCTCCTAAAATCTCTGCAGTCAAAATTCTTGAAGTAGAATCTAGTGGATCTACCGCTGGATAGATACCAAGTTCTGCAATTTTACGAGACAATACTGTTGTAGCATCCAAGTGTGCAAACGTTGTTGCTGGGGCAGGATCTGTTAAATCATCTGCAGGAACGTAAACCGCTTGAACAGATGTTATAGATCCTTTTTTGGTTGAAGTAATACGCTCTTGCATGGCCCCCATTTCGGTTGCTAATGTCGGTTGGTATCCTACTGCAGAGGGCATACGACCAAGAAGTGCAGATACTTCTGAACCGGCTTGTGTGAATCGGAAAATATTATCCACAAAGAATAATACATCTTTTCCTTGACCGTCTCCAGCGCCATCACGAAAGTATTCCGCAATTGTTAGTCCAGATAAGGCCACACGTGCACGTGCTCCAGGTGGTTCATTCATTTGTCCAAATACGAAAGTTGCTTTAGATTCTTTCATGATTGATTTATCAACTTTTTTAAGATCCCATCCGCCTTCTTCCATGGAGTGCATAAAGTCGTCTCCATATTTTATAATTCCAGATTCAAGCATTTCACGAAGTAAATCATTTCCTTCACGTGTACGCTCTCCAACTCCGGCAAATACCGAAAGACCACCATGGCCTTTGGCAATGTTATTAATTAGTTCTTGTATCAGTACGGTTTTACCTACACCAGCACCACCAAATAATCCAATTTTTCCACCTTTTGCATAAGGCTCAATTAAATCGATGACTTTGATACCAGTAAATAAAACTTCTGTTGAGGTTGAAAGTTCTTCAAATTTTGGAGCTTGTCTGTGGATTGGTAATCCTGCAGATCCAGCTTTAGGTAAATCTCCTAAACCATCAATAGCATCTCCAATTACGTTAAATAAACGGCCATAGACATCATCACCCACAGGTACTTGAATTGGTGCGCCAGTGGCATTAACTTCAGTTCCACGACTGAGTCCATCTGAGGAATCCATAGCGATGGTACGCACAGAATTTTCACCAATATGAGATTGAACTTCAAGAACTAAAACAGATCCATCAGTTCTGTTGATTTCTAAGGAATCGTAAATTTTTGGAAGGTCTGTTCCGGAGGCGAATTCGACATCGATCACTGGACCTACAATTTGAGCAACTTTACCTGTAACTTTTGACATTACTTTTTTGTTTATAGTTTTATCTAAAAAGGATGTGGAAAACTCGTGGTTTTCGCGCTGCAAAGATAATAGTTTTAATTAAAAAACCCAGAGCATTGCTCCGGGTTTTTTAGGATTTTTATATTCAGAAAAATTTATTCTAATGTTGGGGAATAATTTGTTGGATAATCTCCTATATCTAACAAGTTTCCTGACGCTTCAAAATTAGAGCCGTATTTTGCATCAATAGCTCTCATAAATTCATTAGCTATGATCGCATATCCTCTAGAAGTTGGATGAACAGCATCTAAGCTAAATAATCCCCCAACAACTAAGCCAGGTGTTGGTGTAAAGTTATTAGATGAAAAATTACCATTTGTAAGGTTTTGCCAAAATTCATTTGCATTGAAGAATGCAAAGTCAGCTTGCTCTGCAGCAGAGGCAAGTTTTGCATTAAAGTTGTCAGTAGCACTAATGACTTCTTGAATTTCAGTTTCGGTTAGAACCCAATTATCAGCAAGAGGGACGCCTACACCGTTTACACTTGCCGGGTTGTTAGGGTCAGCTAGTGTACCGATAAATGAAGCTCCTAAAAGAACTACCAAATCGTTTTCAGTCGTTTGTCTCATACTAACCAAAGCAGGATTAATAGCTGTTAAATCAGTTAATGCCTCATCTATGATAACAACAGGATTGCTGCAAGGTGTTCCGTTTTCATCAACATTACAAAAACTTATTGTACGTTTGGCGATTTCTGCATCAGCGTCCTCTTGAGAAATGGCATTAACACTTACTAAATAAGCAAATGCTTGTACAATTCCACCATTATATGCTGCATAAGCTGAATTTACAACATTAGCAGTATCCTCATCTAGTGGAATAGGATTGTAAGGTACCGTTGTAAAGAATGGAATATCTGTCACATAAGGAATATTTGCGACCACCCCTTGCGCTCCTGTAGTTATTAATCCGTCAATTATAGCATCAATAGAACTATCAAAGGTTGCTTGATCTGTCAATGCCCCATTAGAGCCTCCAGAAGTTGAATAACTAAGAACATCATTCGCACCAATCCACAGACTCACAAAAGTTGGAGATTGTTCTAATGCAAGGTCTAATAATGTAGCATCAGCTGTCGCTCCTGTCAATCGGACAGCATATGGGTTAGCTTCAATCGTTGAACCAGGCAGTAGGTTGACTAAGTTTCCGTAGCCTGGCTGAGTGAGATGATAACTTCTTGCGCCAGGAACTCCTAGGTTGTTGAAGGGTCCTGTTGGGTTATTTAATAAGTCTGTTGAAACAGTAACTTCTCCAATAACGCTTTCTAGTCCAGCTGGAGCAGAACCATCAAAAACAAGTCGTGGATCAAAAACTCTAGTTCCACCATCAGTAATTGCGATTCCATTATCAGGCCCTAAAGATAAACCTCCATAATTATCACTTGTCATCGCTTGAACAAAATCACCTCCTCCCACGGCAGCAAATTTATTTGCAAGCATGTTTGGGTAAGAATTATTTTGTGTGGCAATAAATAATGCGTTATCAGTTACTCCTGCAGTTAATGAGTTCCCTAAAGCAACATAATTAGAGAAATCTAAATTTCCTGCATTAAGTTCTGGAAGCACCGTTGTTTCAACAGCTACTCCATTGGCTTCAAGGACGTCTTCTACGTCGTTACATGCTGTAAATCCAAGAACTACAGCACTAAGTAATATGTATTTAATATGTTTCATAATTTTGATTAATTAGTTGTTAATAGTCCATGATAGGAAGTACATAGACCCTATGTTTCCAGTTCCAAATGCGGTATTGTATTCCGTTCCTAACAAGTTTGTAGCACCTGCTTTGAAGGTTGATTTTATACTTGGTACAGAGTAGTTAATCTGTGCATCAACGGTATGAAATTCTTCTACTACACCATTTCCAAAAGAAGCTTCCCAGTAATAGTCATCACTAAATCGGTATGCGACGTTAAAACCAAAGTTTTCAAATAAGGCAGTATTTCCAAAAGAAGCTTTGAATTTATGTTCTGGTGTATTAAAGTTTGTATTGAAATCAGGAAAATCTTTATCCTCATCCATTTTAGCATAAGTATAGTTACCACTCAAATCGAAATTACCAAACACTTTTGTTGATAATCCAATAGAAGCTCCATACGATGTAATTCCTGCTCTAGAGTTTGTGTATGCGCTGTAGGCAGTATAATCGCCATTAGCTATTGCTAATGCACCCACAGGTAAAGGAAGTCCAGTTGGAGCAGCTTCACCAACTACACCATAATAAGGTGCAACTACAATTTCTGTAGAGATAAAGTCCTTGTACGAGTTGCGATATGCACTAAAATCAACAATTAAGTTGTTGAATTTTCCACGGTATCCCACTTCAATTGCAGTAACTTGTTCTGGTTTTACAACGTCAGGATTTGCAACTACAAGTTGTGATGCATCTCCAGTTGCAGCAAACGCTCCTACAGAGCTCGCAGTATAAGAGTTATTATAGGCCGCAGTACCTGTTTGTGTTATGGTTGTAGGTGCAGGCTGACCTCCACTTAATAGACTAAGCAAGCCTTGACCAGAAACGGAAATATCAAAATCATTTGAATAACGATCTAAGTTGTTAGGTGCAGATCCTACAAGTAGGGCACGTCCTGCATCTAACCCAATAAATAAATCTTGTGTGGTTGGATTTCTAAACCCTGTTTGTCCAGAAATTCTAATGTTATGGTTTCTGTTGATTGTTAAACCAGCAGATAATCTAGGCGATAAAAATCCATCAAAAAATTCTGATTTGTCATATCGAACAGATCCTGTTAATTTTAGTTTTGCAGCTGCGCTCAATTCCAATTCTTTTTGAAGTTGTGTGTACAACCCAAATTCAGAGTAGTTGATGGCACCATCATAATCTGTGTAAATTGTTCCTGAAGAATTTAAGCTGTACTGTCTAAAAGATCCTCCAACTTGAATGTCAACAACATCAGTTAAATGTGCAAAGTTATAGTTTCCATCAGCATGGTAATATTTAGATGCATCTTGGAATTTAGATCCTGTAGTAAGGTCAGGATTGTTAACACTTTCGTTGAATGCGTTTTGAAATTCAGTTGTACCTGGTAAATACATACCAGTATCAGCTGTTGCTCTTGCAATAGCATGCGCTTGTGTATTTGTAGCACCCCCTAAAGTGGATTCCACATATGCTCCAGTATATTCACCAAACCAAGTTTCATCGTCTTTCCATGCTCTGTTGATATTAATTCCTGTAAAGACCATATCATAAGAGTCTCCTGCATTATCCGATACCACATAGCCTCTTACATAAAAGTTATCATTTTTAACTTCTAGTTTATGCTGTTCCTGAAAGAAGTTATTAATCGCATAGCGGTTAATTCCCTGGTATATAGTAGAACCTGTTCCTATTTTTCCAACATATGAAATTTCAAAGTCATTTTCAAAAGGTCTGTAGTAAAGTCCCCAATCTGCTTTGATACTTTCGGCATTGTAATTTGTTAAATCTCTTTCGTTATATCCTGTTCTACTTACCGCAACGTTTGGTACTAAGGCATTCGCCCCTGCAGGTAATATACCCAAAGATTCTAGTGCTACAGCAACTTCCTTAATCCCTGTTGAGACCTCATCTCCATAGACGTTAATACCGTTGTAGTTTAAGTTGGTTGCTCTTGTGCCTCCAATCATATCGCTATCCACTTCGCTAGTTGCAGCCCAGTCTGTACCTTTAAGCCAACCAAAGTTTGCTTTGGCAGCAAATTTGTCGCTGAATTTGTGCGCCACTCGAATTCCGAAATCGGTGTAAGTATTGTCACCAGCAGATTCTTGTGAAGTGATTCCTCTTTTTAAACTTGTACTGATTCCATCGCTATCAAAAGGATTTTTACTTGTCATAAATAAGATTCCGTTAAAAGCGTTGGCACCATAGAGTGCAGAAGATGCTCCTGGAAGTAATTCTACGCTTTGAACATCAGTTTCAATCATCCCCACTAAGTTTCCAATTGGGAAGTTAAGTGCCGGAGTTGAATTGTCCATTCCGTCAACAAGCTGCATAAAACGGTTGTTTGCAAATGTTGCAAATCCACGTGTATTTACAGATTTGAACGTTAAACTATTGGTGTTAACATCCACGCCTTTTAAGTTTTCTAAACCATCATAAAAATCGGCAGATGCAGAAGTTTTGATGTCTTTAATTCCAAAACGCTCCACTGTAACAGGGGATTCAAAAATACGTTCTGGCGTACGAGACGCAGAAATAACAACCTCGTCAAGGAAACTTCCTTCGTTTAAAACGATTGCTAATGTTTCGTTATTTTTTGTAATTTCTTGAGAAAGGGTTTGAAATCCAACACTACTCACTTGAATTGAGAATGGTGGGTTTTGGCTAACGTTTAAAGTAAAGTTACCATCAAAGTCTGTAACGACTCCGGTTGAAGTTCCAACAACAATAACATTGGCACCTGGTAATGGTAATCCACTGGCATCGTTGACAGTTCCTTTCACTGTTGTTTGTGCAAAAGATGCAACACTGAAAAGTAAGACTAAAGTCTTTAAAATTGTTTTCATAAATTAAATTGTTTGATTGTCGAATGGTTATAGTTATATCAAATTTAAGCATTAAAAATTTAATAATTCTCAAATTTAGGTACAAATATTATTAATTATCACCTTAGGGTAGGGGTTGAGTAGCTAAATTTTTTAACTTAGTTAATTGAAAATGAATGCTTTATAAAGAAAATGTAAGCAGTTTACTCCACTGTGATACTCTAATTTATGGAGGGTGGATACCTCATCTCACTTTCACCTTTAATCTCACCTCAACCAAATTTTCTGTTCACCAATATACGAGAACCTATCCTGAACGAAAAGAAATCAGAGATAAGGTATGGGAACTCCATCAAGATGGATGGGGATACACTAAGATTCATCAGTATCTTCAAAAGAATGGTTATGAGGTTGGAAAAAGTAGAACAACAGTCGATTCTATGATAAAAAAGATGAATAAAAGGGGATTTGTACTCGGATTACAAGATGAAATTCGTAGGTATGAAGATTTCAAGATTGAATACTTCAGAGTGTAATTCTCATTAATGGTAAACTCACCTCAACCTTTCCCCTCCTCAATAATCTACCATTAAATCCAACACCTTCTAACCACTTTCATTCAGATAAAAAAATATCGGAGAAATTAGTGTTATTAATTGTGGAACCATATTTATATATGAATGAAAGTGGTTAGAAGTAATCACAGACTCAGGTGTCCAACAGAGGGTAAAACACCTACCACCCACGAGGGTCAAAAGATAGTTAGTGGGTCAGACGTCGGTTAGTAATCTATAGGATTGAAATAATATCTGAACATAATGGATGAGGTTCACCGATAGGGTCGAAAGATTTGTAGTATAAATCAGATATGGGTGACAACGAACTGGTCTGAGGAAATCTACATTGTGAATTGAGACTTAAAGTTCTCTGAGGGAGTAAAAATCCTTTAAGGGGATTGGTGTATTAGGTTATCAACCTATACAATGTTTCAGTTAACAAGTAAACTGAAACGATGAGGTGATTCTGAGAATCAGAAACACTCATCAAAGGTTAATTATTAAATAATAAGGAGATACAATAATGAAGAAAGATTCAGGTCAACTACATGGTGAGTTAATGAGTAGTTTATATCAATTTACAAAAGAAATAGGTTATCATTTACCACCAGATAAAATATTTGATACAACAACATCCTTAATTGATGTATTTGTGAGTTATGAAAGATATAGAGAATCCATTATTTCAGAAACATCAAAACATTTAGAAGATAAGATTGGAGAATTACCAATTGAGAAACAAAAAAGATTAAAAGAACTATTTAAGAATGGAGTGAAAAAATGAACGATAGATTACTAACTAAATATGAGGTTATGGAAACCTTAAAAATCAGTAGAAAACACTTTGATAAATTGGTAAAAGAAAATGAACTACCAATGATTCAAATAACCCCATATAAAAGATATGTAAGAAGTTCTCACCTCAATAGATACATTGATGAACGAACTATAAATAAACCTCAGGAGATAACTCAAGAATCAGAAATTGATAATTTTAAATGGAAGAATATTTGGTGGAAGAAGATGAGTACCACTTAGGGGTAATCAATACATCAAATGTTGTTTGGATTTATCTCTCCAACCTGATTGGTTCTGATACTTCACAAAGAATATCTTCAAATCACTTTGATTTGGATAATCAACGAAGTATATCTTTTTATCGGATTGATTTGGGTAATCTACAAAGTACCATAACCCATTGTTCCCATTAGATTGATTGGGGTAATCTACTTTGAACACCTTCAAGTAATCCACCGAATAAACTTTTTGAGAGAATAATCTAACTGGGATTAACATCAATATTAATATAGAAAATTTTACACTCATAATTAGGAAATTATATATTCTAAATATCTTTTATCTTCTTGTTTTCTTACTCTATCTATTTTAATTTTTCCTCTTTCGTTTAACTGAGTAATTAGAATACTTCTCCTCTGTTTATTTGTTTCATATGTATAGTGTGATATTCCCAACACATCATCTAATTCATCTTTTGATATTCTACGACCTTTTAATTCAACCATTTTATCCTCAATCTCTTTTAATTCTTTGTCTGACTCTGATACAATGTTTGACTTTCGTTTTTTATAAATTAATAAACCAATGATTAAAATGGTACATATTCCCAACAATAGGAACTTTAAAAAACTATACTTCTTTATATTAGAACGATATATTTCGATGTGATTTTTATTGTTATAATGTGGGAACGAATTAATGTTAACCGAATCAATTACACCTTCATCCTTTCTATAGTATAACATTGATTTGTTTGTGTATAGATATGAAAAACCATCTATACATGTTGTATTTTCCAAAAACGATGTTCTAAACAACTCACTGGTGTTTTTGTCAAACAAACTATATCTACAATGATTGTTTTTTTCTCTATAACCATATATTGTATATTCTTCAGAATCATATATAAACTCACTTTCTGGAATAATAAAGTTTGAGTAGTCTGGGTAATTGAATACAAAATCTTTATGGTATTCAAAATTCGTTAAGTCGATATATCCAAAAGAATATTTGGTGTATTTAGATGTATTTTCATCAAACTCAGAAGATAGGTTTAACAATACTCTCAATTTATCATTAATAACCCATGAATTAACAACGAACCTCGAATCAAGTGGATAATTTTTAATTTCTCTTTCAAACCAACCTTTCTTTATTTCATCAAAGTAAATCAAACTAGAGTTTACATTAAACAATCCCTCTCCACCATAACTATACACAACGTCATTATAAAGAAATAGTAACCTTTTGAAGTTGTGTCCATGAAATGTTCCTTCCGATAGTTTTTCAACCATTAAGTCTTCCCCTAGTTTAATTTTATATAAATGAAGACTACCATTTGGATTGTAATAAAGTGTAGAATCGTTTTTAAAAACAATACTTCTAAAAAAATCCTTTTTGAAAGACCTATTTACATCCTTATCTCCAAAGGATTTTATTTGTTGATGTATCTCTAAAGTATCAATAGAATAATGGTGTTGTGAGTACCCTATTAATGATTGTAAAATTAGATAAATGATTATGTATATTCTGTTTTTACCCATAGGTTAAAAGTAGTGTATTTATAAAAATTAATTAGGTGTCATTCGGTATATATACCTATCTCATCTAATTGTTTTTTAAAATATAGTGAACTATTAGTTGATTTGGATAATCGAAATTCAACAACAAAATTAAATAAAATATAATCATGGAAAAAGAAACACTCTTGGACAAACTAATTTCCAGTAAATGGGGATTGATGATTTCGTGGATACCCACAATTATTTTACTGTTTCTCCCATTCACAAAAAAAATAGGTGGAGGTCAATCATTAATTGAGATGATGTCTCAGGGGGTCAAAAACAATGGAGATTGGGGGTTAGGTCAATATTACACTTATCTACACATCATCTTTTTCCTAGTAGTTGTAACATTAAGTTTTGGTAAGAAAGAAACTGATGTTGACAAAATTGAGAAAATGTATAAGGGAAATAAATGGTTAATTAATATTCTATTGTTTTTCATGTTGTTCATAACTTACAAAGTATTTATTATTCTAACATGGTATACTCAGGTATTTTTTGTAGTTTATTTTATTTTAATGTATAGAATGATTAATTATCATTTTAAATATTACTATAACTATACACCTTCTAATGATTCGACTAATGAAGATAAACAAAATGATGAATAAATTCATATCAATAGGTTTATTGACAATCACTATTTTAGTGTTTTATTCATGTAACTCGTATTCCCCAAAAGATGAAAATGATTTCAGAAATTGGGTAATAGGTGAATGGACTGGGGAGGTTGAATCCCGTGATGGTAGAAATAATTTTTGGAGAAAATATATTTTTGATACAGATGGTAGTTATTTATATTTAACAGGTTCAATAGATAATCGGGAATACAGTGGTAACTCAAAATTATCCAATGAGGTTAATGACGTTATTAGAAATAGGAATGAAAATGAATCTTGGGAAATTCTACTTGAAGAAATGAATGGACGATGGATTGTTGGAAAGGAAAAATTCAAGGATTCTGATGAGGAATATTTTTTTATTTTACTCAAACAAAATGGTGAGTCTGGTTCTCAATCAATTCTATATCCTAAGAAAAAACTGATTCTAAAGAATGGAGATTTAGTCGTTAATTGGGGATTAATAAATCAATATGAATTAGAAAAAGGAGATAATTCTCCATTCAAGTCTAAGTAATAATAAAAACTTACAATATTTATCCCTTTAAATGATAGAGGTATAAAACAAATTACAATTTGTTAACAATCATATTTATAGAGGGTGGAGGTATTTAATTGTAATCCAACCCAAACTTTTTTCAGAAAACTCTATCTATTCGATTTTCATATCGAACCCAATTTTTTACCATATAGAAAACAAAAAGGGGTAAGAACCTTTTGGAACTTACCCTCTTATTTTTATTTGGTTGATTTTACTCTTTAATCACCTTACCACTTTGTTTTACCTCATTACCATCTTTTATTAAGTATATATAAATAGATGGTTGTAATCCACTCACATCAATAGGTTGAGTAAAATTAAATGGTTTTGAAATTACCATACTACCTTTAATATCATACATCTCAATTATAGGATTCGTTAAGGATTCTGATGAGTTTATATAAAATGTATTTGATGTTGGATTAGGATAAATAGAGAATGAGTTTAAATCTAATGAATTTAATGAGAGTGAGTTTTCTTTGTAATATTTACTGAAAAGTGTAGTTATTTCATCCCAAGTGTTAAAATTTGTATCATACAGATATAAAATCCCCGTATTATGTAACTCACTTTCAGTGTCTAAAGTTATATTCATTGAACATTGGAATCTGGGTTTATAAATTCCTAAGTTATTATCCCATATATTTACATTTATGGAATTAATTAAAAAAATACCTTGTGAATAATTTGACCACGTCCATATTCTTTCAAAATTAGGAACAAAAGATTGATTTTCATTATTCCATATAGACATTATTGTTAATGTAATAAGATTATTGTCGTCGTAAGTATATTCATATTTATAATTTGGAATAAATAATTGATTTTCATTATTCCATATAGAATGTATTAATAATGTCATAAGATTATTATCGTCGTAAGTATATTCATATTTATCATCTGGAATAAATAATTGACTTTCTACATCCCAATTATAACTTGTAAACATTGTTCTGTTTCCGTTATCATCATAAGTTGTTTCTCGTCTAAAACCATCACCCCATATTTGATTAACTGTGTCCCAATCTGAATTTCTTATGTATAAAATCTCATTACCATTATTATCATAGGTATTTAATCGTGTATCGATAGGAAAAAAAGATTGACTATCTATATCCCAATTATAATTAACATAGAGTGTTTGATTATTGTTATCGTCGTAATCCCTTTCTGTTTTTGAATTATACTCAAATGAATTTGATTCAGAATCCCAAAAATATGTTATTGTTAATGTTAAGTTATTATCTTCGAAATAAAATTCGTTTTTAGACGATGGAGTGTAGGATTGTGTCTGTGTATTCCAAGAGTAATTAAGAGATAGTGTTTGATTTCCATTGTTGTCAAATGAGTTTTCTGTTTTTGAATTGATAACAAAAGAAGAATTTCCGTAATCCCAGAAGTAATAAAATAATAGAATATTATTACTATTATCGTCGTAGTCATACTCTATTTTATCACTTGGTATGAATGATTGGGTTTGTACGTCCCAAGAATAATAATTTATTTGAAGTGTTAGATTATCATTCTCATCAAAGTTATATTCATTTTTATAACTTGGAATATATGATTGAGTACCTATGTCCCAATAATTAGTAATATATAGTGTTAGATTACCATTCTCGTCGTAAGTTGATTCATTTTTATAACTCGGAATATATGATTGAGTATCTATGTCCCAATAATTAGAAATGTATAGTGTTAGATTACCATTCTCGTCATAAGTTGATTCATTTTTATAACTCGGAATATATGATTGAGTATCAACATCCCAATTATCAGTAATTTCCAAAGTAACATTCCCATTATCATCATATAAGTTTTCAGTTGTAGTAGTTGGAATACCACTTAATTCGTCAAAAAAACCATCCTTCCAATGAAATAATCTTAAACTCATTTCATCTTGTTGTAATCTTTGGTATGATTGAGTTTCAGAGGTATTTGACTCTCTAGTTGGAAAAATATTTAAAAACCCATTACCATAAGTATCTATACTAGATGAATTTGTTGATTCCGTTAAATCATTTGAAAAATCATCATCAAAGTTTGGGATATTAGGTTGTATTGGGTTTTGAGAATATCCAATAAATGATATAAGTAAAGTAAATAGTAAAACTCTTTTCATAATTCTTACTTTAAAATTGTTAATACAAATATAAAAAAAATGAGTTAACCCCCATAAAAACTGGGATTGGAGAGAGGAGGTTAAACGAACTGAAAACCAACCTTTTTTATAAAATGGTTTCTGAGTGGTTTTCATATCGAACCCAATTTTTTACCCTATAGAAAACCTATTTCTTAAAATCTTCATATTCTTCTTTCCAAAACTTCATTTGAACATCTTTTAAAAAATAGTTTAGTATCATTTCATTTCTTT
>Ga0228672_1000255_pt1 | contig 30919 bp, 48 predicted proteins | sample 90DmetaG_FD_182788 | JGI IMG/M metagenome (GOLD analysis project Ga0228672, IMG submission 182788) | Seawater microbial communities from Monterey Bay, California, United States - 90D | ecosystem: Environmental > Aquatic > Marine > Coastal | place: USA: California | collected 2016-11-08 | reverse complement strand
CCTTTTATTAAAAGATTCACAAAATAATTACCTTAAAGATCAAGTTTACAACGGTCTTCAACCGGTATTTATGGGCGTGAAAGTTGTTCTAAATACTGCAATTCCGGCCGGCGATTTCCTTATTGGAAATTTTGGCGTTGGAACACAACTTTGGGTTCGTGATGGAATTAACGTTGAGTTCTTCAGAGAGGACGGAACAAACGTTCGTGATGGATTCGTTACTGTAAGAGTAAGCGAGAGAGTAGCTTTAACAAACTACTTACCAAATGCGTTTGTAACGGGTGACTTCGCAACTGCAAAAGCAGCGCTTGAAACACCATAATAAAGGTTTAACCAACCAATTTAAGGGCCTGGAATTAATTTCCGGGCCTTTTTTTTATGCTTTATTTTTAGGCGTCCAACAGATAAGAATGTAAAAAAAAACAAAAAAAACTTTAAAAAAAAACTGAAAATATTTTTTTAATTCTAAAATGTGTTATATATTTGTACTGTAAGAAACAAACAAACCATTAAAATTAAACATTATGAAAATTACAAATTTAGATTTTTTAAACTACGTTCAAGAATTAACAAAATCAGAATTAAAAGGTTTAAACTTTAAATTGAGTTTAGATCCAATGCCTTTGACTTACTCTATAAATGGCGATTGTTATATTCAGTATTTACACGAAATTAAAAGAAACGGAAAAACTTTAATTGTTAACAGTTTAATTGACGGCGAGGTTGAGGACGAGGACGGATTTATAATTAGCGAAAACGATGTCTTTACTTTTAAAAACAATAGTTATTCATTAAAAGGCTATAAATTTGGCGGATTAAATTTCAATGAATTAAAAGAGAATAGAGTTTTAGAATATTAAAATAAAAACATTAACCGGCCCGTTTCGGCGGGCCATAATTTTAGACAAATGAAAACAAAAACCGGATTAACTATTATACACGACGGCAACCGCGTCAACGTGTACACACAAAACGAAATGCGAAAGCATAATGACAAAAACAATTTTGAAGCGTGGTTTAAAAGCGTTTTAAACGCCTTAAATTTAAAAAGATGAGCAACACACCTAAACACTACGAAAACGGTCTTAAACACGACCTTATTGACGTTATTGCGTCTTATGACCTAAACTTCAACCGCGGAAACGTTTTAAAATACGTTGTTCGCGCCGGACGCAAAGACAATGAAATTCAAGATTTGGAAAAGGCGTTGGATTATTTAGAACGCGAAATATATCATTTAACAAATAAAATAGACATCAAAAATTTTTAATTATGTGGGGATTAAACTATATACCGGGCGATGAACCCGAATTCGAATGCGCCGTTTGTGGTGTACCAATGTTTGAGGACGCCGGAATTTGTTCACAAACTTGTTTTATAGCTGATCAAATGTAACATTATGAAGCAAAAATTTATTAAGTTTTTTTTAACATTATTATTTAGCGCTTTTGCCATTAGACAAATAATGGTATTTAACGAATTGCCAACGGCGATATTTTTATTTATTCTATCAATTTGCGTTGCATTGGCAAACGACAACTAAATGTCATAATTTAGTTTATATTGGTTTGTTTTAAAAAGCCGGTCATTAATTTGGTCGGCTTTTTTTTATAACTTTATAAAATGAATCCTAATGTTTTCGGTTGTTACGCTGAATATTTATTTGCCACAAAAGCGATGGAAAACGGTCTTTTAGTTTCATTCCCTTTGCTGCATACTTCAATATATGATTGCATTGTTGATTCGCCTAATGGTTTATTTAAAGTACAGATAAAAGCTATAAACGAATACAACAGAACACGAAACCGAATCAATTTAGTTGACCATAAAAAAAACGGTTACAAAAAAAAGGACGTGGATTTTTTCGCGGTCTATTCAGCCGAACGCCAGGGATTTTTTATTTTTAAAAATGACGGAATAATTCAATCATTTACGGTTGGTTTGGAAAAATATTCAAAATATTTTAATAACTTTGCAGCAATGTAAGTTTTTCATTATTGTTTTCATTCTTCTGAAAAGGCGTCACAAATTCATGTGGCGCTTTTTTTTTATCTTTACAAAAAATTATAGGTTATGCAATTAAAAATCAAACAATCAATTTTAAGAGGTGGCAAACGTTACGATGAAGGCGACAAAATAGATTTGCCGGATCACATCGCACAAAATTGGATTGCGAAAGGTTTAGCGTCTAAAATAGGCAAAAAGCAAAACAAAGAAAAAATCGAAACCAAAGAATTAAAGGTTGAATATATTGAAATAAAAGACGATGCGACAAATAAAGATTAATTCCACAACCGGAAATGAATTGTTAACGGCTCAAAACGTAAAGGATTACGTTCGTATTGATACAAGCGCCGACGACAATATTATTGCGGCTATGATTACACAAGCGCGCATTTGGTGCGAAAACTATATATCGCGCGACATAGTGCCGAAAAATAGAACGTATTATTTAGATTCAACCAACGGAATTTTTGACGTGCCATTTGGACCAATTGCAAGCGTTGAGGAAATAACCATTGACGGCACCGCAACAACTGATTATGAAATTTTAGGTTTAGACAATGAAACCATTGAATTGGACCAAGGTCCAGGCGAACGCGTTAAAATAACATATATAACCGCGGGAATAAATGACGCGTTGATTAAACAATCAATGTTGCAATTAATTTCGACGTATTACGACAACCGCGCCGATTTTATGGTTGGAAATATTACAGAAATACCAACATCAACTAAATCAATTTTAACGTCTTATAAATCAATGTTTATATAATGAACGCCGGTAAATTAGATTCTAAAATAACAATTAAACGTTTGTCTAAAACACCGGACGAATTCGGCGGTTTCAATTCAACATTGTCAGACGTTGCAACGGTTTGGTGCCATTTAACACAATTAAAGGGTGAAATAAACGACAAATTCGGCAAACGCGAACAAGACGTACAAGTTGAAATAACAATGCGTAAAAACACCGCTGATTTAATACAGTTAGGCGACATTTTCACGTTGGAAAACGAAACGCAAAAATTTAGAATAAACAACAAATTCGAATTTGATTTGGATTTTTATACAAAACTATTGGCGACAAAATCGGAATAAATGAACGTGAACCTTAAAATTGACCAAAGCGATTTGAATAAACTTAAAAATAAGTTAGACAAAATGCGTGCGTTTGAATCTAAAACATTGTCCAATGAATTAGGTAAAACGGGAATGGAAATTGTAAGGTTGGCCAAACGTTCGGCGCCGGTTGATAATGGTGCATTAAAACAATCAATTAGCGCACAACGAAGCGGTAAATCAATCAATGTTGTAGCTGCGGCACATTATGCGCCGTATGTTGAATTTGGGACCGGTGGCCGCGTTGATTTAACAGACATGACGCAATTAGGCATTCCGCCAAGTTATGCGGCGCAATTCAAAGGCAAAGGGATTCGAGATATTAATTTGCCGGCGCGTCCGTTCTTTTTTAGTTCGGCGCGAATAGGATTTAAAAATTTGTTGAACCGCTTAAATGGCGAAATTAAAAAAGCAATAAAATAATGTTAGAGGCGATTCACTATGTACGCAAGGCAATCATTGCAAAATTAAACGGAAACATTACAATTGACGGTTCAGTTGTTCCGATTTATGGGCGCGTTCCAACAAATGCGACTTATCCATTTATAAGAGTTTATTCAGTTTCAAACGACGAAACGGATCAAAACCAAAGTTCGTTTACAATCGAAACAATAACACGAATTGAATGTGTTACACGATTTGCAAGTGACGACGGCGGCGAGTTAAATTCTAATTTAATGGTTTCACAATGTTTAGAAAAATTACGAACACGTTCAGCGAATTATATTGATTTAAGCGCGAATGGTTTTAATGTATATACAAGCGTAAACGAAGGCGTTAAATATTTACAAGACGATTTGACTGATTTTACATATTTTCGCGCCGTCATTGAATTGTCAAATAAAATAGAACAATCAACACCAATTGGCGGTTTACAATCTGAACTACAAAACGATTTACAATCTTAAAAAATAACTATGGCAAAAATAACCTACACAAATAAAACAGACAACCAAACGTCAGCATTGCCGGACATAAATAAAGTGACCGCCGCCGATTTGAATGAAATAAAAACGTCCGTAAACGACATTTATGATACATTGGGCGGGTTTGCATTTTACGAGGACGCAACAACAAGCGGAACACCAATAAATTTGACTGCGGAAACCTGGACCGATTTAACAAACGACAAAGCCGGAACCGGTACACATTCACATTTGCCGTCTTATATAAGTGGCGATTTGTGGGATTCATCAGCAAACAAAATTGATACATCAAAAGTTGGCGCAAACAAAGTCTTGTTAATAAGAAACGATTTTGACGTAACTTCTGGCGCTGCAAATACACGATTAGATGCGCGTTTATATTTTCCGGACACCGGGAAAACAATTGAGTTTTCACACGACAACATTGCGTCCAATGGTGATTTGGTCCGCTATTCAAGAACAACGCAAATATTTACTCGAACAAGTGAATTGACCGGCGGTTGTAAGATTCAAATTAAAGTTGACAAAAGCGGCGCAACGGCAGTTGTTGAAGATTTTGTTATAACAGTTTTAAGTTTTTAAAAAATGAATGATTTTAAATTATATATGCTCAACACGTTTTCGTTTATGGTTTCGTTTACTGCGATCGACGAAGTTTTAAAAATATTATTATTGGCCGTTTCAATAGGGTACACCGCACAACGTTGGTATTACTTAAACAAGAAAAAAGACAATGACTAAAAATTTTTCGATTTCCGAATTTGAATGCAAAGGCGGCAATTGTAAAATTAGCGCCGATATAAAAAACAATCTTATTAAATTGGCGGACCAATTACAGATTTTACGCGACAAAGTCAAAAAACCTATTAAAATAAATTCCGGTTATAGATGCGCCAATTATAACGACAATGTTGTTAAAGGATCTAAAAATTCAAGGCATAAAAAGGGACAAGCGGCGGACATTGTAGTTGAAGGAATGACGCCAAACGAAGTTCATGAATTAGTTTGCGAAATGGTCGAATTGGGTCAATTAGGATTTGGCGGAATAGGCAAATACAATACGTTTACACACGTTGACATTCGCGATTATTCGGCGCGTTGGGATTACACAAAAAAATAAATTATGGCAAAGCAATCATACAAAGACAGAAACGGAACAACGCGCGTTGGTGACGCATTGCGTTGGTTGGTTTCAAAGGGCAAAGAAGTTGCGCCGGAATTGTTAGACATTGCCGGCAACATTACCGGAATTGAAAGTTTAAATCTATTAAGTGATAAAATAAAAAACGACGGTAAATTGTCCGAAACCGACAAACAAATGTTGTTGGCGGAATTAGAATTTGACGTCATAGAAATGCAAGAGGTCACAAAACGTTGGACGTCAGACAACGCGGCGGATTCATTTATGACAAAAAACATTCGGCCAATGGTATTGGCTTTTTTAACGTTGACGTTGTTTATTTACATAATTTTAGATTCGTCAATTGGTGGCTTTAATATTGCCGCACAATGGATTGATTTGTTATCAAGTTTATTGTTGTTAGTTTATGGCGGTTACTTTGGCGCGCGATCAGCCGAAAAGATTGTCAAAACCTGGAAAAAATAATGGCAAAAAAACAAATCAACATAAATGACTTTAAACGCGTTAAAAAAAAGCGTAAAGGCGTACATTCTAAAAACAAGAATTCAAGGTCTAAATCATCTAAAAATTATCGAAAAAAATACAGAGGTCAAGGCCGTTAATTTAAGAATAATGTATATTTTATTTTTTGTATTTTTGTAAATATTAAAACGTAAAAAAAAATTATGGCCTCAAATTTATATTATTCAAGTGATTTTCAAAAATTATCTTTTGGCGACAACGGTTTGCGAATTATTTCCGCGTCCGGAACATCTGTTGCCGGTGAAACGTTCGGAATCATTCAAGCGTTAGACGATTCAACAATTAGTTGTGATATTGATTCAACCGGCGGTGACACGTCAATAACTTCATTAGCATTAACAAAAGGCGGAATAATATTTGGAAATTTTGACGACGTTTCTGTTGCAAGTGGTAAAGTAATTTGTTATTTAAAATAAATATATGTTAGGTTTAGGATTACAAATACATAATATTTACGACGAAATTGCAACTATTCCAATAGGCGATTTTATAATTTTAGAATCCGGCGGTTTTGTGTTGGCTGAAAACAATGACAATTTAATAATTGAATAAATAAAAAAATTATGGCGAATAAAAAATTTAGTGATTTTACCTTAAAAACTGATTCAGCAAATGTTGATTTCTTGGTTGGTTATGATGGAACGGACAACGTCCGTATTGACCCAGCTAATTTAGGTGGCGGCGGAGCATCAGACTTAAATGGTTTGAGTGATTGTTTAGTTGATACTGCTTCTTTATATGTAGGCGAAGTGCCGAGCGGTTTAAGTGGTAATCCACAAGGAAATACTGTTTTGGGTATTGATGCTGGGGCCGCTTTAACAAATGGAAACAGTAATACTTTGATAGGTAATCAAGCTGGTGTTGCTTTGAATTCTGGAACTGGTAATGTTTTAGTAGGTTGGGAAGCTGGAAATAACATTACAAATGGCGCTTACAATGTAGCGATTGGTTTAGCATGTTTAAATATAACTTCTGGAAGTAGTACAGTTGGTGTTGGTTATCAAGCCGGTGGTTTGTCGTCAAGTTCAAGCGCAACTTATTTAGGCGCTCAAGCTGGAAGAGCAAATCAAAATACCGGTCACACTTCAATAGGTTACCAGTCTGGTTTCTCAAACACTTCTGGAAGTAATAACACAAATTTAGGTTTTGAAGCTGGATATAGCAATACAACTGGCGCTTTCAGAACTATGCTTGGTTATCAAGCTGGTAAATCACAAACTGGTGGTGCAAATACTTTTATCGGCTCTTTGGCTGGTGGAAGTCGTAGTGGCTCTGGTACGCAAAATGTCGCTATTGGTAACAATGCTTTACGATATTTAGAAAACGCAGACAATACTGCAATAGGTAGTGCTGCTGGACAATACGCAGACAGTACAAGTTCTAAAAACGTAATGATTGGCTCACAATCTATGGCTGGTGCTTTTGGCTCTAAATCACAAAATGTCGCCGTGGGTTATAGATCTGGATTTGCTGTAACAACTGGAGGGAATAATACTTTAATGGGTTTTGAAGCTGGGAACTCTGTAACAACTGGCTCTAATTTAACTATTATTGGATATGATGCCGATGCAAGTTCAGCTACTGCTACAAATGAAATAACTTTAGGAAACACAGCAGTTACATCATTAAGAATTCCAGGTCTTCAAAGTGGCGCAAGTAATGGCGATGTATTGACTTTCAATTCAAGTGCTGGTAAATTAGAATTACAAGCTGCTGGTGGTGGTGGTGCTTCTGATTTGAATGGATTGAGTGATGTTACAATAGACAATTCAACAAACTCTGCATACTTAATAAATGTTCCAAGTGGATTGTCTGGTAATGTTAGTGATAATTTAGTTATTGGAATTGGTGCTGGGGAAGATATAACAAACGCAAATGATAATACTATTATTGGAAATGAAGCTGGTGCTTCTTTAACGTATGGAGAAAAAAATGTGTTTATCGGTGGTGGTGCAGCAGAAAGCAATATAAGTGGCTATCAAAATGTTGTAATAGGTAAAGACGCTTTACAAAATGGTACTAATGTAAGAAGCACAGTAGCAATAGGTTGGGAAGCCTTACATAATAATACACAAGAATATGCTTATAATGTTGCTGTTGGGACTTCTGCTGGGCGAAATTCAAATGATGCTAAAAACTGTACTTATATTGGTAATAGTGCTGGTTCACAAGGTTACTTCAATACTAATGTTACTACACTGGGTTATGCTTCACAACCCTCTGGAATAAGTGCATCAAACGAGATTACTTTAGGTAATTCAAGTATAGCCACTTTACGTTGTGCAGTCACATCTATAACATCAATATCAGACGAAAGAGATAAATCAGAAATTAAGGATTTAGAATATGGACTTGCTTTTATTGATGCTTTGCAACCAAGAGAGTTTGTATGGGATAACAGACCAGAAACAAGGACAGAATTTGATGACGAAGGAAACGAAACACAAGTAGAGTTTTATTCTGCTAACAAAGGTAAAAAAGACTTTGGTTTTATAGCACAAGAAGTTAGAGAATTAGACAACGATACTTTAAGATTAGTTTATACTGAAAACGAAGAAAAACTTGAGATGAGTTACGGAAAACTTGTGCCGATATTAGTGAAAGCAATACAAGAGTTAAAAGAAGAAGTTGAATTATTAAAATCATAAATAATGTATAGAAACGTAGTAACATCTGAAAACACAGAGGAAAGCCATAAAGAGGTAATTACTTCACAGATACCAGACCAATTAGCACAAATATCTGATGATGATAACACAGAAGCAATTAAAGACCATTTTAAGTTTGTTTTAGCAAATGACTTTTATAAAGATGAGTTAAGCGCGGAGCAGATTACAGAAATGGAAAGTTATTTGCCGAGTGATTACCAAGACGATTACGAAGATTTACCGAAATAATTTATATATTTGCATAAAACAAAATTATGGAAATTTCAAAAGAACAAATCGCAAGGGTTAACCAAGTCATTAACAACATGCCAATTGCGGTTTTGTCACAAGCGCAACAAATAGTTGCTATCTTAAATGAATCAATTGAGGTTGAAGAAAAAACAAATGATTAATCATTTTTAATTTTTGTATTTTTGCTAAAAACAAATACTTATGTCATTAGCAGACGACGCAAAATTGTTATTAATTCCAACGGCTTACAATACATCAAAAGTTTATTCAGTATTTCCGACGGACGGCGACGGCGATTTCACATATACACGAAGCGGCGACGCGTCAAGGGTTAATCCTGGCGTTTTAATTGAAACGGTCGGAACAAATATTCCGCGAATAGATCACACCGGCGGCGGTTGTCCTTCGCTTTTACTTGAAGCAGAACGCACAAATAATACAACATATTCAGAGGATTACACACAAACAAGTTATTGGGGTGATGTTATTGATGTTGTTGCTACTAAAGACGAAGCGATTGCACCGGACGGAAATTTTACCGCAAACAAAATACAAGCAAATAGCGGCACAAACTTTAAGATATTAAGAACAAACGCTTTTACAATTCCAAGTGGTGTAACTATGTCAATGTTTGTTAAAAAAGGCAATCACGATTACATTATATTCAAGGCTCAAGGCGATTATGAATTTAATTTATCTACTTTACAATTTAATCAAAGCTATTCTAATGTAGGCTATGAGGATTACGGAAATGGTTGGATAAGATTATACGCTACAACTTCTTCAAGTGTTTTGTCTTATTTTGGTATATATTTAACTGATAGCAGTTTTAATCAATCGTGGGCTGCAACAGGAAGTGAGTTTGTTTATGTTTGGGGTGCTCAATATGAAGTTGGGGATTATGTTTCGAGTTATATCAAATCCAATAGTGGAGTCACAACCACAAGATTAAAAGACGAATGTTTTAACGGTGGCGATGCTGATTTATTTGACATTACAGAGGGTACTTTTTTTGTAGATGCAAATAATTTTGGTACTCCTTATTTGGCTTATAATATGATTACTTTAAGCGATGGCAGTAGTAACCTTGTGAGGTTTATATATGAAAGTAGCAGAATAAGAACATCAGTTGAAAATGGTTCATCACAACAAGATTATTTTATTACTGGTGTAAATGGTAATGAAAGAAATAAAGTAGCTATAACGTTTAAAAAAGATCAGTTTAAAGTATATCATAACGGAGTTTTAAAAGATACAGACACAAGCGGAGATATACCGACCGGATTAGATAAATTAAACTTCGCAAGTCAAAGCGGTACAAGTAGAAATTTTGAAGGCAAGGTTTACGACACAAGGGTTTATGATAAAGTATTGACAGAAACGGAAGCAATTAAATTAACAACACTTTAAAATGGCGCATATAGTTAAAAAATACGAGTTTGAAAATGAATCAATAGTTTATTCGTTAATTACTAATTTAGGCGTTGAAACCGACGACGACGGCAACGAATATCCAATACATAAAAACGCAATAGTAAAATTAGGAAATATTGTTGTAACGCCTGGACAATACGACGAACAAGGCAATGAAATCACACCGCCGGTTTTATACGATAAATTTTGCGTTGACGTTTTATGGCGCGATGAAAACGATTCAGCGATTGCGAGTTGGTCCGCGTACGAAATAACAATACAAGACGAAGGCGTCCACAAGTTCGCCGGCATTAACTATATAACGGATTAATAAAATAAATAATTCGTATATTTACAAAAAATTTAATAAACTTTAAAATATAAAAATATGGCTACTACGGGAGTTTTTAACGGAACAAATTTAATTTTAACAATTGAGGGCGATACAGTTGGACACACAACAAGTTGTTCAATGTCTTTGTCAATGGACACACCCGAAGCAACAACAAAAGATTCAAACGGATTTTCTGAATATATCGGCGGCGTAAAAGGCGGCGAAATATCATTTGAAGGTTTAGTTGCTTATGATGATACTGCAAACGCAATTGAATTTGCTGATTACCTTTTGGCGCGTACACAATTGACTTGTGTATTTGGAACGGCCGAAACCGGCGACGCGGTATATACTGCTGAAGGCTTTTTGTCAAGTGTTGAAATGTCCGCAGAAATGGAAGCGGCCGTCACTTATTCCGGTTCAATTACAATCACCGGCGCAATTACTAAATCAACAAACTAAAATTTTAAAAGTTTATTATTTTGGCCGCCGTCATTTTTTGGCGGTGGCTTTTTTTATTTATTAACGACAAACAAATATTAAAATGGCAAACAAACACAAAGGTTACATCGACATCAATGTCGGTGGCAAAAAACGAACACTTCACTTTTCAATGAATTTTTGGTCGGAATTTACCGAGCAATTAGGCGTTTCACTTCAAGACATTGGAAATGTTTTTCAAAACGGAATATCATTAAAAGGTTTACGCGCTTTAATTTATTCAGCTATATTAGCAAACGATCAAGAACAAGGCAATGAAATTGATTACAATGTTTATTCGGTTGGCGCATGGTTAGACGAATTACAAGCCGAAACAATAAATAAAATTGTTGAAACAATGTTAGAATCAAAAATTTTAGGTAATAGTTTAAGCGGCGAAATCAAACCAACGGGAAAGCCGAAGCCGTCAAAAGCCAAATAACATTCCAAAGTTTAACCGATTATTATATTGGTTTAGTAGGCGTACACCCAAATGATTTTTGGCGGCAAACCTGGCGAGAAAATGCGCTATTGGCGGAAAATTATCACAACAATATAAATTTGAATTGGGAACAAACGCGATATTTAGCAGCAATGATTCACAACGTTCAATGTTCTAAAAAATCGCAAATGATAAAACCGGAAAAATTGTTCGAATTACCGATAGACCAAAAACGTAAAGTTGAACGCGCAAAACCAAAGTCAACGCGTGAACAAATGGAAGCGTTTGAATTAAAATATAAATCAATGACAAAGAAAACGACGTTAAAATAAAAGCGTCTTTTTTTTTGTATTTTTGTTTAAAATATTCTTATGGCCGAATCAAATTTAAAAGTTAATATTACCGGCGATTCGTCGAAATTAAATAATGCGTTAAGTTCAGCGAGTTCAAAACTTCAAGCGTTTGGATCTAAAATGCAAAGCGTTGGGCGTTCAATGTCTACTAAATTGACATTGCCAATAGTTGCAGCCGGTGCGGCCGCTACAAAATTGGCATTGGATTTTGATAAGTCAATGACGCAAATTGAATCTTTGGTTGGTATTGCGGCGGACAAAGTTTCTGAAATGGGTGAAACCGCAAAGAAAATGGCAACAGATACCGGACGGAGTGCAAACGAAGCGGCAGAAGCATTGTTTTTTATTACGTCGGCGGGTTTACGAGGCGCGGACGCAACCGACACATTAAGCGCGTCGTTAAAAGCGGCGGCCGTTGGATTAGGCGAAACAAAGACAATTGCAGATTTAGCAACGTCCGCAATGAACGCGTATGGCGTTGAAAATCTTAACGCTACTAGCGCAACCGATATTTTGGTTGCATCGGTTCGTGAAGGTAAATTAGAGGCGTCAGAATTAGCCGGTGCAATGGGCGGAGTTATTCCGTTGGCGTCAAATATGGGCGTTGAATTTAACGAAGTCGGCGCGGCATTGGCTGCAATGTCAAGAACCGGAACAAACGCCGCAGTTGGTGCAACACAATTGACCGCAATTTTAGCGTCTATAAAAGCACCAACAGTGCAAAGCGCCGAAGCAATGTTGGCGTTGGGTACTTCACAAGAAGAAATCGCGCAATCATTAGAACAAAAGGGATTAATGCCTACGTTGTTAGATTTGTCAAACCGTTTAAAACAAACGGGAATGGACGCAAAGGCAATATTCCCAAATCTTCGAGCATTAAAAGGTGTTTTAGATTTAACCGGAAAAGGCGCCGCAGATAATGAAAAAATATTTGACGCGTTAAATAATACATTAGGCGCAACCGACGAAGCGTTTGAAAAAACGTCACAATCGGCATCATTCCAATTTACAAAAGGAATGGCAACAATGAAAAATTCCTTAATGGAAATCGGACAAATAATTTTGCCGGCAGTTGTTAAGGGGGTTACAAAATTGTCAACATTTGTAAAAGGTTTAGCGGATTCATTTAAAAATTTATCGCCACAAACACAAAAAATCATTTTATCATTGACTGGTATTTTAGCGGCGGCCGGTCCTATGCTTATAATATTCGGTAAAATAATGACGGGCCTTTCGGCATTAGGTCCAATATTAACAATAGCCGCAACCGGATTTCGAGTTTTAACAATGGCAATGGCTGCAAACCCTATTATTGCAATTGCGGGCGCGATTGCTTTGGTTGTAACGGCTTTAAATAGCTATACAAAGGCACAAAAAGAAGCGACGGCGGCATCTGTTTCGAAATTAGATTCAAAAGCAATTGACAATCGTTTAAAAGCCGCTGAAGAAGAATTGGCGTATTTAGATACATTAGAAGGCAAACGGCGTTATTCGATAAGCGCCCAAAAAGCAATGAACGAACGTTTGACAAACGAAATTTCATTGTTAAGACAACGCAAAACGGCATTGGAAGAAAACACCAAAGCCGAAGGCGAAGCGATAAAACAACGCGAAGAAATTCAACAAACGTCATTTGTTTCGCCAACCCAACCCCAAACACAAGGTCGTGGACAAGTTTCGGGCGTTGGTGGCGGTTTAGAATCTCAAGGTTTAATGACGCCAATTACAAGCGCTATAAAAGCCGATACGGCCGGAATTCCGGCCGCATTAGCTGAACAGTCGCAAGTATTAAGTGAAGGCCAATTGGCGTTTTTAGAACGTGCGGCGGAATTTCAACATCAAGCCGGTCAAATCATGACGGCGGGAATGCAAAATGTTGTTACGGGAATGTCGGGCGCAATAGGCAGCGCAATCACAAGCGGCGGTAATTTAATGGGCGCATTGGGCGGTGTTATTATTAGCGGAATTGCTCAAATTGCGGAGAATTTAGGTAAAGCCGCAATAAAAATTGGTTTAACAATGAAGGCTATTAAAATGGCTTTCAAATCGCCGGCAACTGCAATCGCTGCGGGTGTTGCATTAATCGCAATTTCAAAAGCTATTCAAACGGTAATTCCAAAAATTGCAAGTGGTGAAGCGTCAGCATTCGCCAACGGTGGTATTGTTAGCGGTCCAACAATGGGGTTAGTTGGTGAATATCCAGGCGCACGACAAAATCCGGAAGTTATAGCGCCATTAAACAAATTACAATCAATGATTGGTGGTGGCGGTCAAAATATAAATGTTGGCGGTCAAATACGATTAGAGGGTCAAGACTTACTCATCGCAATAGAACGCGCTAACGAAACAGCCGGACGTATATACTAAAAAAAATGACTGAATATTTAATTACAGAAAATAACGATTTTATTGTTTCAAGTGCAAACGAAAATTTTATTACAGAAGAAAGTGAATATTTATCTTATGGCGTCAAATACCAATTAAGTTTTTCGGACGTTTTAGGGAACGGAAAACAAATTCAAATTCTTAAAAAAAATTATTCGGGTGATGTTTTACCTATAATTGGAACGGGAAATCCGTTGACAATAACGTGGAACGCAAAGGAAGATTTTTATTCGCCGATTATTGGTTCGAGTTGTACTCTAAATTTTATGGTCACCGATTCCGTTCAATATGACGATTTTTATAAATTCGACGAACGCGAATATAAGGTGGTTGTTAATTATGCAAAAAGTAAAATTGATTCTTTTGTTGATCGCGTTGAAATTGACGGCGGAATTGTTGAAAGTTCGGAATGTATTTCAAATGCAATTTCTAATTTTGAAATAATATCAACAACGTATCGTCAACGCGTAATTGATGACGGCGGAATTGTTGAAAGTTTAAGTTGTGTACAAAACGAAATAACCGATTCAAACGTTTATAATTTTGAAACCTATTGGACCGGGTTTTTGGTTGTTGATAGGTTTAAGGAAAAATTAAGGTCTTTTCCTTTTCCGGTTTCATTTAAAGCCTTTGACGGTTTGGGAACGCTTAAAAAATACGATGCGCCAATTTATACAAATGATTTATCAGTTCCGGCGCCACAAACCGCAAGTGGCGGAACACCAACCGGCACAACCGGTTTAACAGACGTTAAAAGAATTGCAACAATTTTACAAAATTTGAATTTGGATTTGCCGTTGTATTTTAGAACGGACATTGCTGCGCGTGATGAAGATTTGGGCGAAGTTGTTTTCCCGAATACAATCACATTTCCGGCCGGTAAATTTGAATTTACAAAAAATTACGATTTATATGACGCCAAAACGCAATTAGAATTGTTATTGACGTTATATCATTGTAGAATTTTTCAATCATTTGGTCGTTGGTATATTGTACAAAATTCAAATATTTTTGACCAAAACGTAAAAGATGATATTTTAACTTCAGTATCAAGCGGTACAGTTCCAACGGGAATTCGTGAAAGTATTACAAAACAAATCACAAATCAAAAAAGAGAGGTTTTAAAAACAACGATTTTTAATTCAACCGGTACGTCACAAACGGCGTTATACAATCAACAAGTTTTAAAAATAGCGCCAAAGAATTTAGTACCAATAAACAATGATTTGGTTCGCGAGTTTATACAACCGTTGGCGGAAAATAGACGTGAAGCGTCGTCGACGCAATTAAATTTTGCTAATTACAACAACAATCCAGGATTTGAATACGGCACATTTGGTTGGACCATAACCGGCACAAACGCCGCGTTGTCAACAACCGAAACAGTAAAGCAAGGTAAAAACACAATGCGAATTGCTGATTCAGTTTCAACGGGTTCGTTTGAAGTTATTTGTTTCCAAAACGACACAACATTGTCAAATTCTTATCCCGTCATTGGTTTAAGTCAAGAAAGTTTTTTAGACTCAATTGGTTCTGTTCCGCCGTCATTTTCCTTTTTAACTGATTTTGAAGATTTTATGGGGATTGAATTAAATATAGGATATTTTGTTGAAGCAAGTGCGTCAAAATCAACTGTGATCACAAATCAAGTTGACTTAAGATATAGGATTTATTTTGAAATTGACGCCGGTTCACCAACTTATTCAAATAGTTATTATGACGTCGACAATAAAACATGGTCAACATCAGTAAAAACAAATACAAAAGTTGTTAAAACGTTTAATTCGTGGCAAAACATAAAAGTTGATTTAAAAGGTTTAGATTTTATCGGCGCGCCACATTACGAAACACCAATAGGAAAATTAAAAGTTTTTATATTAAACCCTAATGTTCCGACATCATTCACCGATTATGAAGCAATTTATTTTGACAACGTGGCGTTTGAAAACAAACGTCCGGTCATTGCAACGTTTGATTCCGGACCGCCAAACGGATTTCCCGCAAATTTAATAATTAACACAAACGGCGATGACGTCGGGGATTTAAACAAAAGTTTTAAAGAGGTGGCGCGTCGTCAATCATCAATTGAAGTTTCAAATATTAAAAGTCAAAAAATACCTTACTTGTATAATGTTCGAACAGAGTTAACAAAATTCTTCTTTAATTCCGGCGGTAGTGGTTCAACATCGACCGGCTTCACTATTATGCCACAAGTTACCGGAATGAATTTTCCAAACCCCGAAACGTTTTATTGGTATCGTACGCGCGACAATTACAATGCGGGCGCCGGTTTGACTAATTTTTATAAATCTTTACACCGAATAAGTTCGCAAATCATAATGAATGATTTTCGCGATTTTGTATCGCAATATGAAGGTTCATTTCGTGAAACACAAACACGACCGTTGGCGCTGAATAATAGAATTTTATTTGATTGGCCGAACGTACTTTCAGAAGCGCAACCGGCAATCATTGACAAATTAAAATACAACGTTAAAAACGCTGAATTTAAAGTGACTTCACACATACCAAACGATGATGATGACGTTTCATTGAATTTTGTTGTGACAACCGAATAAAATATTTGCTTTGTTTGTCGGCCGTCGTATTTTCTTATGAATTGCGGCGGTTTTTTTGTAAATATTTTTTTTATTTGAAAATTATTTTTTATTTTTGTAGTCAATTATAAAAAAGAAAACAATGTTTGAAACCCAATTCAAGGCGGAAATGAAACGCCTTAATTTAAAACGTTATGACGTTTGCGAATTACTACAATGCACAATGCCAACGTTAAAGTCAAGACTACAAAATCCGGAATCATTTACAATTGGCGAGGTCATTATTTTGCAAAGCGCGGATTTTAATTTGTCACAATTTGAATTAAAAATAAACGATTAAATTTTAGAAAATGAAAACAATAAACATCAAAGGAAAAAATTACATTACAGTTAACGAGAGGTTAAAACACTTCAGAACCGAACCAACATTTGACGGTTGGCAAATCAACGAACAGTTGGTCCACATTGACGAAAAGGAAGGTATTTTTAAGGTCACAATTTGCGATACAAAAGGCGTTGAAATGGCGTCAGCGCATTCACAAGAATATCGCGACTCGTCCTATATAAATAAAACGTCGTTTGTTGAAAACGGTTTCACGTCAGCATTGGGCCGCGCATTGGGTTATTTAGGCATTGGCATTGACACGTCTATTGCGTCAGCTAATGAGGTTCAAAACGCAGTTAAAAACCAGGACAACGACAATAAAAAGTGGTTAACGGACGCGCAATTCAACGCGACGTTAAAGGCTACAAAAGAACAAGCGGAAAAGGTATTGGCCGGCTTTAAAATAAAAAAAGAATACCGAGAACAAATAATTAATAAATTTAATATCTAAAATCAAAAACAATGAGTTACGAACACAAAAACGGAAACGGAAGTTTATTCAAAAACACCAACAAGACAAGCGAAAACCAACCGGATTATTCGGGTTCAATTAAGTTGCAAGACGGCACGAATCAACAAATCGCTGCGTGGGTTAAGGACGGCGCAAAAGGCAAGTTCTTTTCAATTAAATTATCGGATCCATACGTTAAGCCGGAAACGGCACAAGTCGCCGAAACAAGCGACGATTTGCCATTTTAATCGACCAAATGACAAACAAAACGAAAAGCGGTTTCAGATATGAAGCCGTTTTTTTTATGTTAATGTTTTGTAAATTAAAAATATATTTTTAGTTTTACATAATTAATTTTAAAAATGAAAACAATGAATATGGAAACAATGTATTTTTTGTATTTGCGTATTGATGCAATGCAAAAGAAAATCGAAAAATTAGAAATGACTATTTCAGAATTAAACGGCCAATTTTTGGTTGACCGTAATGTTGACGCGAAAAAATTATTACAATGAAAGCACAATTTGATTCAAATGAAAAATATCATTCATCGCCTGGAATCAGCGCGTCGGGTTTAAAAGCAATATATAAAAAATCGGTATATCATTTTTTAAATCAAAAGCCGTTTGAATCGTCAGCGATGGCGTTGGGTACTGCGGTTCATTGCGCAATGTTAGAACCGGAAATGTATTATAAAGATTTTCACGTCATGCCGAAAATTGACCGCCGAACAAAAGCGGGAAAAGAACAATTCGCCATTGAACAAAAAAAGGCAGAGGGTAAAAAATTAGTTTCTTTTGATGACCATCAAAAAATTACTAAAATATTAGACAACTTTCGAAATCACGATTTGGCGCAACAATACTGCAAAGGTGAAATCGAGTTGTCACACTATTCAAAACACGAAGGTTTGGACGTGCGCGTTCGTCCCGATTGTTTGAACCGCGTCGAAAACTTTATTTCAGACGTTAAAACGTGCCAGGACAACGCACCAATGGCGTTTCGTCGTGACGTTTATAAATACGGCTATCATTTACAAGCGGCTTTTTATATGGATATGTGCGGCGTTGATTCCTTTAAATTTATAGCGGTTGAAACCAATTATCCGTTTTCGGTTGAGGTTTACACTTTAAGCGATGAAATGATTGAACAAGGTCGCAAAGCGTGGAAACGTGCGTTTGCCGATTGGAAAATATATTGTGACACCGGAATTGTTTCCGGTTATATTTGGAACGATTTTCACGATGACGGAAGTTTAATATTATAAAATAAAAAAAAATGAAATTAGAATATTTAGTAAAAAAAGTAAATAAACATTTTGAATGTGATATAAAAACAAACACCCGCGAACGTGATATTGTCATGGCGCGGGGTGCATTCTTTTGGCTTGCAAAACACGTCAGTAAAAAATCAGTTAAAAAAATCGGTGAAGCCGTCGGACGTGATCATGCGTCGGTTGTTTATGGTTTAAGAAATTTTAATGATTGGTTGAGGTTTGACGAATTTTTTAAGTCAGAGTTTCAAAGTTTAAAAATTCAAATTTTATCTGAATTTAAAACGGAAAAATTAACGCCGGAATCAATGTTGTACAAATACAATAATTTAGTTATTGAAAACGACATTTTAAGAAACGAAATAAAAAAATTAAAAAGAATATAAAATGCAAATAAAAATTAAAATTAAAGAAGTTAAAAAAGACCATTTCGAATTGTCATTTAAAACATACAAACACGAATTAAGTGGAACGTTTGAAAAGGCAGAACTACGAAACATTATTGAAACATTAGACAACGCAATAATATAATGGCGAACCCCTACGAAAAATATTTGGGCGGTGAGGATAAATTGCAACGGGCAATTATGAATTATTTAATAATGCAATACCCGGACGCGATATTTACGCACCCAATGAATGAGGGTAAACGAAGCAAGTTCGAACAGTACAAAATGAAATATTTGGGCGCGAAGCCTGGAATTCCCGATTTATTAATTTTTACACCAAACAACGTTTTTAGCGGTTTAGCGGTCGAATTAAAATATAAATATAACAAACCTACGGACAACCAAAAAAAGTGGCTTAAATGGCTTGAAAATTGCAATTGGGCCGTATATTGGACCAATGATTTCGACGATTGCGTTAATATCATTGACAAATACTTTAAAAATGAATTAATTAACCAACCAAAAAAATGAAATATCACACAATTTACTTTGACGCGGAAAACCAAAAAATCCGTTTCACACAATCAGCGCCGGAAAATTTAGCGGTTACTTATGACTATGTAGGTAAATCGACGCGTGTTGAATTCGACTTATTAATTGAATTACTATGGTACAAATACGAGGACGGCGAAATTCCTTTGGATCAGTTAAAAAAGATATTCGACGAACTGCGTTCCTTTTGTGACGACATAAAATATAATTTGATTTTATAAAAATAAATTTTTACTTTTGACAGAATGGAAAACAAAAACTACTACGCAATTATACCGGCGCCGGTGCGCTATTGTAAAGATTTAAAAGCAAACGAAAAATTAATGTATGGCGAATTGACCGCATTGTCAAACGACAAAGGGTTTTGTTTCGCGTCCAATGAATATTTTTCAAATCTTTATGACGTTTCAAAAACGAGCATTTCAAAGTGGATTTCTAATTTAGAAAAGAACGGTTTTATAAAAATCAAAATGATTTATGAACGTGGAACAAAGCAAATAAAACAACGTCAAATTTACATTGCACCCCTATTGAAGAAAACTTCAATACCTATTGAAGAAAACTTCAATACCCCTATTGAAGAAAAGTTAAAGGATATATATATACTAACTAATAATAATAATATAAATATTAATAATAGTACAAAATCGAAAAAGCGCCAATATTCAGAAAAAACAACAAAGGCGTTTTCGCATTTTGCAGGATTATTTCCTTTAAAATATAGACCTAAAACAGAGGCACAAAAAAATAAATGGTTGGATTGTTTGGATAAAATCGAACGTTTGGACGGCTACAATTTGCGCGAGGTTTACAATGTTTCAAAAGAATTAAGGAATGACGAATTTTGGCAAAACAATTTTTTATCAATTCTTAAATTAAGAAACACCGACAAAAACGGAATTAAATACATTGACCGTTTTATGGTTCAGCATAAGGCAAAACAAAAACCCGTTGGGTTTACTAAAATTAAAAACCTAATTGAATTTTTTGTGTATCGAAATCCGGCAAGCGGTCAAAAAGAAATTGGCGCCAAAACAAAAAAAGGTGATATTCATGAATTCCAAATTCGTGGTTTAATGATGACAAACGAGTTCCAAGAATTAAAACAATACGTTTTGAATGTTAAATAAAAAATATAACATACCGAAACAATTAAAAAACGACGTGTGGACGTTTTTAAACGAAAATAACATTGGAAATCGTTTTGAAGGTAACGGCAACAAAGAACAACAATTTGTTGGGTTAGTGGGCGAAATAATGGTCAAACGTTTATTTGGTTTTGATCACGAATTTAAAAAAGGGTTTGACGGTGGTTTTGATTTTCAGTATAAAGGATTTAAAATTGACGTCAAGACAATGGGCCGAAAAGTTGACGTTAAAGACTATTTTGTAAATAATTTTGTTGAACACCAAATAAAATATGATTGTGATATTTATATTTTTTGTTCATTAAACAAACTTAAAAATGAATTAACGATTTGCGGGTTTATAACTAAAAAAGAATTATTAAATGTTGGAACATTAGTCAAAAAAGGTTCAACAAGATATCGAAAAGACGGTTCGACATTTAAGTCAAGAACTGCAATGTTTGAAATAAAAAATACAGATTTAAAAAATATTGAAAAATTATTTTACTATATACCAAAATATTAAAATAAATTTTTAATTTAGCCAATAGAAAACAAAAACATAATGAAAACATTTCACGATTTTAATATTGACGTCGGCAATAAGTCAACCGGAAAAATCAAAACACAATGTCCACAATGCAGCACAACGCGAAAAAACAAACGCGACAAATGTTTGTCCGTTGATATTGATAAGGGTTTATTCAATTGTCACAATTGCGGTTGGGCGGGGACAACAAAATTTGAAAAGAAAAAAGAATACATTCGACCGCAAAAAATAAAAGTTAATTTAACGGACCGCGTTGTAAAATGGTTTGCCAATAGAGGCATAACAGAACCAACACTTCAACATTGGAAAATAGGCGAATCATTGGAATATTTTCCACAAGTAAACGCCAAACGCCGCGCAATTAATTTTAATTATTACCGCGAAAACAATTTAGTGAATGTCAAATATCGTGACGGCCAAAAGAATTTTAAAATGGTTTCCGGCGCTGAATTAATATTTTACGGTTTAGACAATATTAAAACAATGGAAAAAATTTACATTGTTGAAGGTGAAATCGACGCGTTGTCACTTCATGAAGCGGGCATCTATTCAGTTTGCAGCGTTCCAAATGGCGCATCAAAAGGTAATCAACGTTTGGAATATTTAGACAATTGTTTTGAATACTTCAAAGACAAAACAGAAATAATACTTTGCACCGACAACGACAATCCGGGAATCGAACTTCGCAATGAATTGTCACGACGGTTTGGTGCGTATCGTTGCAAATACGTTGATTTTGGCGATTTTAAGGACGCTAACGAGATATTAACAACAAAAGGTGCCGAAGCGCTGCGAAACGTCATAAAAACGGCTAAAAACTTTCCGTTGGAAGGTGTATTGAATATCGAAAACATTTGGGATAATGTTTTAAACTATAACGAAAACGGCGTCAAAAACTATTCAATAGGTTTACCAAACGCCGATACATATTTTAAAATGGAGTTAGGCCAATGGTCCGTTGTCACCGGAATACCTAATTCGGGTAAATCCGACGTAATGGACCAAATATGCTGCAATTTAGCGACGCGGTACGATATGCGTTGCGCTATGTTTGCGCCGGAATCATTTCCATACGAAGGCCATATCAAACGCATTGCAAATAAATTAAACGAGGTTAATTGTAACAACGAACAACTAAATCAAACAAAAGATTTTATTCAAGACCATTTCTTTTGGGTTAAAATAGATTTAGAAAACCTAACGTTAAAAGGCATTTTAAACGCATTTAAAGAATTAGTATTTCAAAAAGGTATAAACGTTTGCGTGATTGATCCGTGGAATATGCTAGACCATTCAGCGCAAAAGGACCATTCATATATTGGGCGCGCATTGTCAGAAATAACACAATTTTGTCAACAGACAAACACACATTTGTTTTTAGTGGCTCACCCGCGCAAAATAGAATCTGAAAACGGTAAATATAAAAAACCGACATTGTATGACATTAGCGGTTCCGCTGATTTTTTCAATAAAGCATATAACGGTTTGATTGTTTATCGTTGTATTGGCGAACGCACAAAGTTTAAATCGGACGTTGTAAAAATATATGTTGAAAAGGTTAAGCGAAAAGAAAACGGACAATTAGGCGAATTCGATATCGCGCCGGATTTTACTAATGGCGGTATTTATAAAGACATTGACCTGGAAACAAAAAAATTTGAAGTAATAACAGACGATTTACCTTTTTAACTATGGCGAAAATACTCAATCCAACAGACGAACACCGGACCGCCGTACAATGGTGTTTAAAAAACGAAATAAAGGTTGCAGTTCATCCAACAATAAAAGGTTTGCGTGTGCAAATTGACGAACGCGGCAAAAAAACATTGTCACCGCAAACGTACAATAAGGTTGAGGCCAACAATAAGTGTTGGGAAATATATTTGTATATTTACAAAAAATATTTCAAGAAATGCGCATAAATTTTAACACTATTATTTACCCAATTTACGGTTGTTTAATCGGCATTAATTATTGGGATTCTAAAATGGATCACGTTGTCATTGAATCCCCTATTGAAGACCAAAACGAACATTGTTTGGAGTTACATTTTTTTATTTTTGGTATTTCTTTTATTTGGTATTCAGAAAAGTAAATGCGTAAAATTGTCAGCGTTAAGGAAATAAAACAAACGCCGAACAACCCGCGTTTAATCAAAGACGCAAAATTCAAAAAACTAATTAAGTCAATAAAAGAGTTTCCGCAAATGTTGGAAATTCGACCAATTGTTGTTGACGAAACAATGACAATACTAGGCGGCAATATGCGTTTGCGTGCGTGTATGGCTGCGGGTTTGTTTGAGGTTCCAATATATATTCAAAAGGGTTTGACAGAGGCGCAAAAGCGAGAATTCATAATCAAAGACAATTCGGGGTTCGGTGAATGGGATTGGGATATTTTGGCGAATGAATGGGACGCCAAACAACTAATTGATTGGGGGGTTGATTTACCGGTGTTTGATTTACCTATTGACGATGAACAACCAAAAGAAAACGACGACGACAAAGACGTTTGCGAGTTGTGCGGAAAATAATTTTCGTAAAGTTTTCGTAAAAAATTAAAAAAAATTTTCAATTTATGCTTGTAATTGAAAAAAAAGTTTTATATTTGTACTGTAAGAAACAAACAAACCATTAAAAAAAACAATTATGTATATTAACAAATACGGAGTCAAGACAAGTAAAAAAATAGATAGAATAATTGCCGCGGCTCAAAACCATACGGCAAGAAGTTACAAAGGTAACGTTTTGTTTTGCGATTTTTTAGCAACAAAAAGAATGTTAGATTTAAGAAATAGATTTGAATTAGAAGTTAAAAACATCGGCGGCGTTGATTACACATTTGGGGATTGTCTTGCATAAAAAAGAAAACAATTAACCATTAAAAAAAACAATATTATGACAACATTTGAAAACTTAAAACAATACAATACTAATAAATTTGTAAAAGAAAATCACGTTTTTATTGAAGGTGAAGGAACGTTTTATAAGACTATTGAAATTGCCAAAAAAGAATTCGATTCACGAAATTGTGTTGGAGTTTATTTAGAAACAAAAAAAATCAATAGTTTAAATGTTTACAGATATTTAAATCGAAACGTTTGGGATTAAAAAAAAAACTATGAAATTAAATTTTATATTCGGTGATATTCAAAGCCAATTAGATGACTTAACTAATTATGCAAAAAAAATAGATGATAGAAAACTATTAGAAAAACGTAAAATAATTTTAAACTACCTTGAAAATGACTATGAGCATTTAAAACCTTATTAAAACAACGGACGCGTTGGAATAATTCAAATAAGACAACCTTAACGAATTATTTAATTAAAACCTTTCAGAAATGAGAGGTTTTTTTTATGTCTTTTAATTTAATTAACTTTGCGTTATGCAAACAAAATCAGACATACTAAAAAACAATTTGATTGAAGCGTTGGAACAATCATTGGGAATTGTCACAACGGCTTGTAAAAAAGTAGGCTGCGCGCGGTCAACGTTTTATGAATATTACAACAAAGATGAGGCGTTTAAATCAAAGGTTGATGAGTTGCAAAACTTCACTTTGGATTTTGTCGAATCACAATTGCACAAACAAATCAAAGACGGCAATACAACTGCAACAATATTTTATTTGAAAACAAAAGGAAAAAAACGCGGATTCGTTGAACGCCAGGAAATACAAATGGACGGTAGTATCGAATCTAAAATCATTGAATGGACACCGGCAAAGGACAAATAAAAGAATTTTGCAACGTTCAATTTTATCAAACATTAAATTCAACGGCGCGAATTAAAGTACATCAAGGCGGAACACGTTCCGGCAAAACCTATGCGATTTGTCAGTACTTAATTTATAAACTAACAACAACAAAAAAACCGTTGACAATATCAATTGTCCGTAAAACGTTACCGGCGTTAAAACGTTCCGTATTGCGTGATTTTGTTTCTATTGCCACAAAGTTAGGCGTTTACTATAAAGGTGAACACAATAAAGCCGAAAACGTATTTCGATACAATGGTTCAATGGTTCAATTCATTTCAACAGACGATCCGCAAAAGATACGAGGCGCCAAACACGACATTTGTTTTTTGAATGAAAGCAATGAATTAAACTTTGAAGATTTCCGCCAATTAAACATGAGAACAGTCGGCGAAATGATTATTGATTTCAATCCATCGGACCCGATACATTGGCTTTACAATGAAGTTATTGAACGCGACGATTGCGATTTATTTATTACAACGTACAAAGACAATAAATTTTTGCCGTCGGAATTGGTCCAGGAAATCGAACGCATTAAGGAACGTGATCCGGATTATTGGCGCGTATACGGTGAAGGTCAACGCGCACAATTTTCAAACCGTCAAATCTTTACGAATTGGAAATATATTCCATTAGCTGAATTTCCGGAGTTCGACGAAACGGTTATCGGTATTGACTTTGGATTTACTAATGACGAATTGGCGATTTTAGAAGTCGGCAAAATAAAAGATAAAATATATATCAATGAGTTAATGTATAAAAAAGGAATGACAAACCGCGACATTGCAAACTTCTTAAAAAACATAGGCAAGGCGGACGTGTTGGCTTATTGTGATTCAGCAGAACCAAAATCAATTGTTGAACTTCGACAAATGGGTATATTGGCAAAAGGCGCGGTCAAGGGCGCCGGATCAATTAACGCCGGAATTAGTTTAATAAAAGAACACGAAGTTTTTGTCAGTAACGAATCAAACAATTTAAAACGCGAACAACACACATATTATTGGCAGCAATTAAAAGACGAAACGATTATAAACAAACCTATTGACGCCAACAACCATTTGATGGACGCATTGCGATACGCCGTTTATTCTAAATACAAAAACAGAACTGATTTTTTTGTTGTCTAAAAAACAATTTTAAATTTTGTATTTTTACGAAAATTTTATACATCAATAAAATATGGCATCATTACTCGACCGCTTTAAGTCTATAATTTCAAAAAACGCACAACAAACCGCACAACAATATAATAACGCAATTTACAATTGGTTGGGCGAATCAATCGTTTGGAATCCGGAAAATGACGATTCCTATATTACAGAGGGTTACAGAAAAAATTCAACGATTTACGCGTTGGTTAATTTAATAACAAAAGCGGCGACAACAATTCCGTTTCAAGTTTACGAAAAGACAAACGAAAACGATTATAAAAGATATAAGGCGATGACGTCCGGAACGTTTGACGCATCAACAATACACAAGGCGGCAATGTTACAAAAACGTTCGTTGGTTGAGTTACAAGACACCGAACTGCATCAGTTGTTGGAACGGCCAAACCCGGCGCAATCTTACAATTCATTTATCGGTGAATTAATCGCATTTGGTAAATTAACGGGAAACCGTTATATCTACGGAATAGGACCGGACACCGGCGCCAATGTTGGAAAATATACTGAACTCTATGTGATGCCGTCGCAAATTATGGAAATCGTTTCCGGCGGTATAATGAAGCCGGTTTCAAAATACAAAATAGAATACAACGGAACGTTTGAAATACCGGCTGAAGAAATTTGCCACATAAAAGATTTTAACCCTTATTATGATGGAACGGGTTCACATTTATATGGTCAATCGCCATTGCGTGCGGGTTTACGTTCATTAACAACAAACAATGAAGCGGTTCAAACGGGTGTTAAGTATCTACAAAATCAAACGGCGCGTGGTTTGTTAATGAGTGATGAGGGCGACATTAATGAAGTTCAAGCACAACAATTAAAGGATAAGTTCAGAAAACAATTCCAGGGTTCAGACAATGCCGGTGACGTAATTATAACACCGAAGAAATTGTCATGGGTTAACTTTGGATTGAATGCTGCGGACGTTTCATTGATTGAGCAATACAACGCAAGTATTAAGGATTTATGTAATATCTACAACGTGCCGGTTCAACTACTAAACAACACCGAATCGTCGTCATATAACAATATGAAAGAGGCGAAAAAGGCGTTGTATCAAAATTGTGTTATTCCGGAACTGTTAAAGATTAAAGACGAATTAAATCGTTGGTTGGCGCCAAAATACGGTGACAAACTTTGTATTGAATTTGATTTTTCAGTTATTCCAGAGTTACAAGAAGAAACCGACAAAGTTGTTGACCAATTGTCAAAGGCGTGGTGGATCACACCAAACGAAAAGCGTGCGGCAATGAATTACGGAAAAGACGAAGAAACCACACAATTAGATGATTATTATATTCCGGCAAATCTTATTCCGGTGCAATCTAATGACGTTGAAATGCCCGTTGAAAATATAGACGTTGACGTCAATAAGTTTTTAAACAAAGGCGAAACCCCAAAAAAAAAAGAGATTTCGGAACGCCTTAAAGTAGCGTTACAAAACAAAATCGACGAACACAACGACGAAGTTGGCGACGACAAAGACAAACGGACAACCGTTTCAATATTGTTTGAGGTTTACGAACGCGGTATTGGTGCATATAGAACAAATCCGTCAAGTGTACGACCTTCAGTATCATCACCGCAACAATGGGCAATGGCCCGCGTTAATTCATTCTTATATGCGTTAAAGAACGGTAAATTTAGAGGTGGCAAACACGACACCGATTTATTGCCCGAAGGTCACCCAATGAGCAGCAAAGACAAACCAACAGAAAAAAACGAAACGTTTACAACATACCCGCAGACCGCAACCAATAACGCAAAACGAATGTTAGAATGGCGCGAAAAATACGGTGATGAAGTACGCGCGGGAACGCCTACGGGTTGGCGTCGTGCGTCAATGTTAGCAAACCGCGAACCATTAACGATTGAAATGCTTAACCGCATTAAATCATTTTTTGCACGTCACGAAGGCAACCAAACAATTGCGGACCGTTACAAGGAAACACCATGGCGCGACAATGGTTTTGTTTCCTGGAATCTTTGGGGTGGAACTGCAATGCGTGATTGGGTAAATAAAAAACTGAACCAAATAAACGATTAGTTTGGCAATAGACAAAGACAAATGGCAATCGGCGTTCGAAAAGCAATTGGACATTGCCGAAAAAAAACAAATCGCCATTGTAAAGCGTTTGTATAAACGTGAATACAACAAAGGCATTGAATCGTTTATTGCAGACGGCCAAACTAATTTCCAACTATTATTTGACGACAAAGATTTATTAAAAATATATCGTGATTTATATACCGATATTGGAATGAGATTCGCCAAATGGTACGTCAACAATATAAATAGATTTATAAAAAAAGCCGTTGACACGTCCGACGTCGATGATATTTGGCGCAATGCGTTTGGTTCTTATGGTTCGGCAGTTGGTGCGCAACGCGTCACATTAGTAAGCGGAACGGCAAAACAAACGTTAACTAAAATAACACAACAATTGATGCGCGATTCGGAGTTTATGACATTGGGCGCGGTTGAACGTGGGCGTATATTACGAAACCAATTCAATAAGTATTCACAATGGCAATCCGAACGTTTGGTTCGTACTGAAGCGACGGCAGCGGCTAATTTTGCACAAACGCAAGCCGCACAAACTATTTTCCCGCCGGAACAAATGCAAAAGGAATGGATTGCAAGTTTTGACGACAGAACGCGCGACACACATTCAGAGGCCGACGGTCAAATTGTAATGGCTAACAATACTTTTTTAGTTGGTGGCCAACCAATGATGTTTCCAGGCGATCCCGCGGGCGGCGCTGCGGAATGTATCAATTGCCGTTGTTCTGTTGCATATTTCCCAATTGAAGGTGCGCAAACTGTTGGTGATATTTCAACCATTGGTTTTGGTGTTGCCGGTGGTGGATTTAATAATTTTTAAAAATCGTATATTTACAAAAATTTTTCTTATGAATACAATTCTTTACAAAGCGGCGCCGGTTGGTGAGTTAATCGATGCGGACGAAAAGGCCGGAATTATAAAAGGTTACGGGAGTTATTTCGGGAATAAAGATTCCGACAATGACGTTATTATGAAAGGCGCGTATAAAAAGACTATTGCCGAAAACGGTGAACGCGTCAAGTATTTATATCAGCACGATATGAACCAACCAATTGGAAAAATGACTGAATTGTACGAGGACGAAAAAGGTTTGGTATTCGTGGCGGAAATTGCTAAAACACAATTAGGAAAAGACGTTGTCGAGTTAATGAAATCCGGTGTAATTACCGAAAATTCAGTTGGTATTATGCCAATGCAAAAAAACAATAAAGGCGATTACAGAGAAATAACAGAAGTTAAACTGTACGAAATAAGCGCCGTTACATTAGCAGCAAATGACCAGGCCAAAATATTAGACGTAAAAGGTAATATCGACGTTGATAAACTTTCAAAGCGTTACGACAACCTAACAAAATTAATTCGCAAAGGCGAAATATCGGACGAAATGGGGTTTGCCATTGAAGCCGAAATACAAAAACTAAAATCATTATTTATTGAGTTCACGAAGCCGGTTGATGAAATCACTTCGCCGAATGTTGAGGTAAAAAACAATGATTCCGAAGTGTTCAATTATTTAATAAATTCCTTAAAAATATAAAAATGGAAGAAAATTTAAAAAACCAATTGGATCAATTCAATACTGCTATTGATTCAAAAATCGAAAAGTCTAACAACGAAGTTGTTGAAAACGTTGTTGTTAAGGCAAACGAAATCGTTAAGTCTGAAGTTTCAGAAATGGCGACAAAATTAAACGAGAGATTAGATGCGATTGAAGTATCTAACAAAAAAATGTTCAGCGCTAAAAAAAGAATGACATTCAAAGGCGCTTTAAACGAAGCATTTGAAGGTGGTGCAATTGAAAGCCTTGCAAAAGGAAATTCAAGAAGCGCATCATTTGAAATCAAAGCGGACATGACTGTTGGTGCTGATTTCACCGGCGAAGTAATTCCGGCGGATAGAGTACCAGGGTATAAGTTTGATCCAACAAGACCGACGCATATTCGTCAGTTATTGGCACAAGGTTCAACACAAAGTGATGTTGTTCGTTTCGTAAAAGAGAGCGGATATTCAAACGGTGCTGCGGCAACTGCTGAAGGTACTACATTGACGCAATCGGATTTCGATATGACTGCGGCCGATGCTAACGTTAGAAAAATCGGAACTTATTTCCGTATTTCTGAAGAAATGTTGGCAGATACGCCACAATTGACAAGTTACCTTTCAGCGCGTGCGCCGGAAAAACTTTTAGAAGTTGAGGACACACAAATTTTGAGCGGAACGGGTTCTGGTGCGCAATTAAGCGGAATTATTACTGATGCAACTGCATTCGCTGCGGGTGATTTAGCTGATTCAGTTGACGAAGCAAATGACTTTGACGTAATTGTTGCGGCGCTTAACCAATTGGCCGGTTCTAACTACAACGCTGATTGTATTTTGTTAAACCCTTCAGATTTCCACAAAATCCTTTTATTAAAAGATTCACAAAATAATTACCTTAAAGATCAAGTTTACAACGGTCTTCAACCGGTATTTATGGGCGTGAAAGTTGTTCTAAATACTGCAATTCCGGCCGGCGATTTCCTTATTGGGAACTTTGGCGTTGGAACACAACTTTGGGTTCGTGATGGAATTAACGTTGAGTTCTTCAGAGAGGACGGAACAAACGTTC
>Ga0228672_1000251_pt1 | contig 31331 bp, 32 predicted proteins | sample 90DmetaG_FD_182788 | JGI IMG/M metagenome (GOLD analysis project Ga0228672, IMG submission 182788) | Seawater microbial communities from Monterey Bay, California, United States - 90D | ecosystem: Environmental > Aquatic > Marine > Coastal | place: USA: California | collected 2016-11-08 | reverse complement strand
AATATCTGAAAGTAATTGAAATTGCATACTATAATTTAGTTCTTGTTCATCTTGCACTGAATGAATGCGATAAAGCGAAAATTGAATTGAAAAAGTTGGAACAAATACTTGAAAATAATTTTCAGTTTATAGAACAATATGAATATTTAAAATCTGAAATAAGAAACTGTGTAAAACAAAGTATATAATTTATTGCTAGTTCTAGCCTACTTACGAAAATTTGCTTACGCACAGTTCGCACTACGTGCTCGTGTCTCGCGGATTTTCAGTTTGGTGTGTACTTACAAAGTTTAGCGCTAAACCACGCAACTTCTCATAGTCGAGACCGTTAGTCCCAATTCAACTTCAAAATCAAATTTGGATCGGGGCAATTTTCGCGATAAAATGCCACATCATTTTGTGAACAAACGCCGGGGTAATCCCCTTCATAATCTTCAATGTTTTTAATGATTTGAAAGTGTAAATGTGGAGCATAATCTCCATTTACATCAGAAATTCCTAAAATTCCAACTTCTTGACCTTTAAGTATTTGAGTGTTTTTACATAAAGTTTTAATTGATGACCTAGACAAATGACCGTAAAGTGTGTAAAACTCTACATTATCGATACAATGTTTTAGAATCACTGTAGGACCATAGTCTCCATAATTTGTGTTGTCTTTAAAGCTGTGTACCACCCCATCAAAAGCAGCTAAAACAGCTGTGCCTTCAGCACACCACAGGTCCATTCCTAAATGAATATTACGCACCTCTAATGTGTTTTTAGGATTAAAATAGTCACTTCTATTGTAAATCGACCGCGACTCCAAATACCCTCCAAAAGCAATGGATTTTTTACGACTGTTAAGGTACTGATTTAGATACTTAATCCACGACTGAGAACTACTGACATCAAAATTTTGAAGGGCTTTATTATCCATAGATAAATCAATCGAAATATAGCTAGTAAAATCAATTGAAGGCGCAATAACCTTAATTGGATCTTTAGATAGTTGAAACAGAAATGCATTAAAATCCATGAATGGTAATTTGAAATAAAGATACGTACAATCCCAAAAACTATACTGTTTTGTAAAAAATAGATTAATTTAGCAGTAACATCAAACAGGTGGTTAAAAAACAAAATAAAACAGCAGTTCAAGAAAAAGATGGGGTTTTAAAACAGGAAGCCACAAACAAACATGCGATTTCTAACTTAAAAAAGAAACGCCAGAACCACCCCTCAGCTGCGGCATTGCTTAAAGGAATTCTTAAAGGAGATACCACCGCACTCAGTCGTGGTATCACACTCATTGAAAGCCATAATATAACGCATAAAGCCAAAGCAAATACACTAATTGAAAGCTGTTTAGAACATCAAAAACCATCTATTAGAATTGGAATTACAGGAGTTCCTGGAGTTGGAAAAAGCACGTTTATAGAAACCCTTGGCACCTATTTGACTACATTGGGCAAAAAGGTTGCAGTTTTAGCGGTAGATCCTAGCAGCAGTCTCAGTAAAGGAAGTATTTTGGGAGACAAAACTCGTATGGATGGGTTGGTCAAAAATCCGAATGCCTTTATTCGTCCTTCTGCAGCTGGTGATTCTTTAGGAGGCGTTGCACGACACACCCGAGAAGCCATTACCCTGTGTGAAACAGCAGGTTACGATGTGATTTTGATTGAAACCGTTGGAGTTGGACAAAGTGAAACAGCGGTACACAGTATGGTTGATTTTTTCTTATTGCTCAAAATTGCTGGTGCTGGTGATGAACTTCAAGGGATCAAACGAGGAATTATTGAAATGGCAGATGCCATTATTATCAATAAAGCGGATGGAACCAACCTGACGGCTGCTAAATTAGCAAAGGAGGAATTTAAGCGTGCGCTTCACTTCTACCCTGCCAAAGCCTCTGGATGGACACCTAAAGTCGCTGTGTGTAGTGCTATTGAAAATACAGGTATCGATGCTGCTTGGAGTATAATTACCAAATGCATAGATCACTTAAAAAAAGAAGGCTATTTTACAAAAAAACGTCAGGAACAAAACACCTTTTGGTTACTTCAATCTATCGGGAATCAGTTAAAAGATCAGTTTTTTGAGGATGAACAAATTGCAACAGAGCTAAAAACACAGCTAGAGTTAATTTCAAAAAACAAACGCTCCCCTTTTGCCGCAGCCGAATATTTATTAAGCCTTCACAAAACGCGCTTGTAAACGTTTAAAAATAACGTAGAACAAATATCCTGAAAACACTCCAAAAGTCAAACCACAAACAATATCTAAGGGGTAATGGAGTCCTAAATAAATGCGACTGTAAGCCACAACAATACTCCAAATAATCATGTAATAAATCACATTTTTATAAACAGGTCGTAGCATTAAACCTGTGAAAATTGCCGTTGCCATTGAATTGGATGAATGTCCTGAGAAAAACCCGTAGCCCCCACACTCCCCTTGGCGGATATATTCTAACACCCCTTCCTGAGCACAGGGACGAAGACGTTCAAAAGTAAATTTAAACAGGTTTGTAATCTGATCTGTAAATAAGATCATCCCAGCAATTGTAAGGACTAAAACAATATTTTCTTTGATACTAAAACGTTTGGCTATTAGATAAATCAAAACGAGGTATAAAGGTATAAATGTCAACTTATTTGTGACCACCAACCAAAACCCATCCCACGAGGGCGTTCCTAAATTATTAAGATACATTAATAGTGAACGGTCAAATTCTAAGAGCTGATCTAACATAATTAATTGTCGTAAGTTGAAACTTCTGAATCATAAAATGCAGTGGCTTCTTTAATAGTGGTTTCCGTTTCTGACAATAATTCTTCTTCATCTTGGGTGTCAAAATCCTCTAACCACTCCACTTCGTCGGTTTCTAAATTGATGATAAAACGTGGAAATTCTGTATGAATTACATAAATAGCTGTTGGAAATTTAGTGTTATCTCCGAGAATAAATTTTGGTAATTCCATGTTAGTTGTTATGAGTTTGTATTAAACGGTTTGTTAGATATATAAATCGAAGATATAAAAAAATTGATGCCGACCCTAATCCTACTAAAAGTCCAATCCATATCCCTGTACTCCCATAAACCTCTTCCTTTCCAAGAAAATAACTCGTTGGAAAACCTATCATCCAATAGGATATAAAAGTCAACAAGGTTGGAATTTTTACATCTTGCAAGCCACGCAACGCACCTAAAAATACAACTTGGGTGCTATCACTCAATTGAAATAGTGCAGCCACTAATAATAATTTAGAAGCAATTGCTACTACTTCTTGATTGTCTAAATAATTATTCACATCCTTTAAATCTAGATATAGCGCAGGAAATTGTTGATGAAATACCAAGAACAGAATTGCAAATACAGAAGCAAATAGAATCCCCATTAAAAAAATGGACTTTGCAATGCGTTGGAGTTCAATATAATTTTTCAACCCTTTTTGATTGCCAACACGAATCATTGCAGTTACACTTAACCCCATAGCAATCATAAAGGTCATAGAGGATAGATTTAATGCGATTTGATTTGCTGCTTGTGCATTTTTACCCAAGGCACCACTCATCCATATTGCAGCTGTAAAAATAGCCACTTCAAATAACATTTGAAGGGCGCTTGGTAATCCAAGATTCATAATTTTTTTCAGCATATTACTCTGTAAAACAAACAGTTTTATTTGAGTTACAAATGCCCGAGACTTTTTAGTATTTTTAAGCAAAACCCATATCAAAACAATCATAGCAACTCTCGAAACCAAGGTGCCAACTCCGGCACCAATAATTCCCATTTTTGGAAAGCCAAACGTCCCAAAAATCAATAGGTAATTTAGTCCCACATTTAAAATATTAGCAATAATAGTTGCATACATGGCATGTTTTGTCAATGATAATCCATCACTAAATTGCTTAAACCCTTGAAATACAATAAGTGGAATTAATGAAATTGCGATGATATTTAAATACGGCATCGCTAAAATCACAACCTCTTCAGGTTGTTTCATGAAATACATCAGCGGTTTGGCTAGTAAAATTATTCCATACAACAAAAGACTCAAAACGATACACAAAAACAATCCATGCTTAAAGGCTGACTTTCCTTTTTTGAAGTTATTCTCAGAATCAGCTTCCGCAACTAAAGGGGTAATTGCAGTAGAAAACCCAATACCTAAAGACATTGCTACAAAGAAAAAGCTATTTCCTAGTGAAACCGCTGCCAATTCCGCAGAACCCAATTGTCCTACCATAATGTTGTCAACAAGTCCAACAAACGTATGGCCAAGCATGCCCATAATTACAGGGGCTGCTAACTTCCAATTGTATTTAAATTCTTTTGTTAAGTGTGCAAACATTCTAAGTTAGGGTGTTAAAAAAAGCAGCTTAAAGCTGCTTTTTTTTATTCTTCTTCTACTGAACTAGAAGCATCGGATTTAAAATCAAGGAGCTGATGTTTTGTTAAAATATTGTACCAATTCAAAATCTTTTTGATATCACTCGGATACACACGGTCTTCATCAAAATCAGGGAGTACTGAGAAAAAATAAGCCTCTAAATCATCTTTTGATGCTTTGTGACTGGTGCTTGTTTGTCCACCTTTTTCTTTTTCAAAAATCTTGAAGAACACCTCTTTTAAAGGCAACTCTTCGGCAAGTGTATAGATTGCAATTTCACTTAACAAGTTCACATTACTACTGATGCTTACTGAAATTCGTTTTTGGTCTAGCAAAGATTCCGCAATAAACCCACTACGAGATTGGGTGATTAACTTGTATAAGCCTGGTTTTTTGGAAATGGCTAAAATTTTATCTAATTCCATTGATTGATAGTATTATTATTTTAAGATCGTTTTTTTGAACTGTTTGGAAATCGCATGCGATAGTCAACACTGGTTTTTCCCTTAGAAATATTAGTCAATTTCCCTTTTAACAACCGTTTTTTTAAAGATGATACTTTATCTGTAAACAAAATACCTTCTATATGATCATATTCGTGTTGAATCACTCTAGCAATTAGACCTTCAAATTCTTCAACATGTGTAGTAAAATCCTCGTCTTGATATTCGATTTTTAATTTTGGACATCTCCATACATCTTCGCGCACATTTGGGATGCTTAAACATCCCTCATTAAAACTCCATTCTTCTCCAGATTCTTCAATAATTTTAGCATTTATAAACGTACGTTTAAAAGCCTTTAACTCTGTTTTTTCTTCTGGAGTATAGCTTTCATCCTCAGAAAAAGGTGCTGTATCCACTAAAAACAAACGTATTGATAGCCCAACCTGTGGTGCAGCCAGTCCAACGCCATGAGCGCCGTACATTGTTTCGTACATATTGGCAATAATTTGCTCTAAGTTCGGATGGTCTTTAGAAATTTCAGTTGCTCTTTTTTTTAGAACTGGATCTCCGTAGGCTACAATTGGTAAAATCATAATGCGTAATATAAGGGCTCAAAAATACGATTTTTGGTAGTATAAAATGATACTTCCATAATTATTTATTGTGAAGGTAGGATTGAAGAATGAGGGTTGCACTAATTTCATCGATAAGCGCTTTGTTTTGACGTTGTTTTTTTTTGAGACCACTGTCAATCATCGTTTGAAAGGCCATCTTAGATGTAAAACGTTCATCTACACGCTCAATAAGAATATGGGGAATTTCTTTTTTTAAAATTGTAATGAATTTCAAAATTAAAGGTTCGCTTTCAGATAGCTCGTTATTCATTTGTTTTGGTAAGCCTATTAAAAACAAATCTACTGACTGCTCTTTACAATAGGTTTTTAAAAAAGTGATTAGGTTTTTGGAATCAACTGTGGTCAAACCCGAAGCAATAATTTGCATTTCGTCTGTGACAGCTATACCACTGCGTTTACTTCCATAATCTATTGCTAAAATGCGTCCCATAAGATGCAAAAATACAATTTAAAAGTAAACTGCCTTTTGAATCCTTCTGTAGAATTTCAAAATCTATTTAATTTTTAATAGAAAACATGCAAAATTTATTCAAATTAATAAATTTCATTCAAAATGTTAAGTACGTTCTCTTTTAGTTCTTATTAAGCTTATATTTGACAAAAAAATTACATCATGGACAATTTGAGGTCACTTATTGAAAACGCTTGGGAAAATCGAGCACTTTTAGAAGAAACTACAACAAAAGAAGCCGTCAGAACAATTGTTGACTTGTTAGATAAAGGAGAACTTAGGGTTGCTGAGCCAACAACTAAGGGCTGGCAAGTTAACGAGTGGGTTAAAAAAGCAGTTGTTATGTATTTTCCAATTCAAACAATGGAAACTATTGAAGTTGGTCCTTTTGAGTTTCATGACAAGATTCCATTAAAGACTGGTTATGCAGAAAAAGGGATTCGTGTAGTACCACATGCTGTGGCGCGTCACGGGGCTTACATTTCAAAAGGCACGATCTTAATGCCGAGCTATGTGAATATTGGAGCATACGTCGATGAAGGAACTATGGTTGACACTTGGGCTACTGTAGGAAGTTGTGCACAAATAGGCAAAAACGTTCATCTTTCTGGAGGTGTTGGAATTGGAGGCGTTTTGGAACCGTTACAAGCTGCACCAGTGATTATTGAAGATAATGCTTTTATAGGTTCAAGGTGTATTGTTGTAGAGGGTGTTCGAGTAGAAACTGAAGCTGTATTGGGTGCTGGAGTTGTACTGACTATGAGTACAAAAATTATTGACGTAACGGGCAAAGAACCTGTCGAATATAAAGGGATTGTTCCCGCGCGTTCGGTTGTGATTCCAGGGAGTTATAATAAAGAATTTCCTTCAGGAAATTACAATGTTCCTTGTGCATTAATTATTGGAAAACGAAAAGAAAGCACCAATAAAAAGACGTCTTTAAATGATGCGTTAAGAACGCATAATGTAGCCGTTTAATGTATTTAAATCGCTATATTTGACAAGTTTAAAAAATTAATTTTGGTAAAAAAAACAGCCTTTAGTACGACTGAAAATGATATTTCCATTATCATCGTAAATTATAAAAGTTGGGCACATCTTCAAAATTGTTTATTAAGCTTAGAGGGTATTGATCAAGATTCATTTTCTTTTGAAGTCATTGTTGTTGACAATCATTCTAATGACAACACATTAGACGGTTTTTCTAAAGAATTTCCAGCATACAAATTTGTTAGTAATACTGGAAATTACGGCTTTTCTAGTGGTAATAATTTTGGAGCTCAACAAGCTAGTGGGGAGTTTTTATTATTTTTAAACCCTGACACTATACTTAAAAAGAGCGCTATTTTAACAATGTTACAATTAGCTAAAGAAAATTCGGATTACGGAATTGTGTCCTGTACAAAGCTAAATACTGAGGGAAATCCCGAAAAAGATATTAGATTTTTTCCTAAATTGAGTACCTTTTTTGGAATAACACGAGCAATTTATCAAGGTCTTAACAAAAAAACCCTAGTTAAAAAATTCAACAAAAAAAAGGATCTTATTTTTCCTGATTGGGTTTCTGGTTCAGTAATTTTTATGAGTAAAAAATGGTTTGATTTAGTTGATGGCTGGAATGAAGATTATTGGTTATATTTCGAAGATGTAGATTTATGCAAAAGAATTACTAATGCTGGAGGCAAAATAGCATTAACAAGAAATGCATCTGTTATTCATTGTCATGGCGGAGCATCTAGGCTGAATCTAAAAACTTCTGCTTTAACAAAAACAGAAGTAATTATTTCCAAACATGTTTATATAAGCAATAATTTTAACACTAAAACCAAATTTTTATTTCATTTTATTTTATTGTTTTTTGGTTTCATTTCTAAGTTTTTTTTAGCCGTTATTGGAGTTATTTTCTTTTTTATCCCAAAATATTATTTACAATTTTTAATATTTAATAACTTGATGAAATATTATATGAATGCATTGTTAAAAAAAACTTGGATTGGTGAAAGAGCATCAAATTATTTAAGATAAAACTATAAATGATTTTAGAAAAGTATAACTTCTAGGTATGAAAATTTTAATTATTCAACAAAAAATGATTGGTGATGTGTTAACATCTACAATTTTGTTTGAAGCCATTAAAGAACACTATCCAAAGGCCGAATTGCATTACTTGATTAACCTCAATACGCTTCCTGTTATTAAAGGTAATCCATTTATAGATGACGTTATCATATATACTCCTGAAATTCAAAGGAGTAATTTAAAGTTATGGCACTTTATTAAATCGATCAGAAAAAATGAATACGATGTCATTATTGACGTTTATTCAAAATTATCAAGTAACCTAATAAGTTTTCTATCAAAGGCCAAAACGAAAATATCGTACCATAAAAAACAAAGTTTATTTATTTATGATCACAATATCAAACGAACACATCACTCAAATAAAGCAAGCGGTTTAGAAATATCAAACAGATTAAAACTACTTACTCCTCTAAAAATTTATAAAGACAGTTTAAAGCCTCAAATTTATTTAACTCAGGAAGAAATAGATACTAGAAAAACATATTTAGAAAACAATGGTATTAATTTTGAAACCCCTTTGTATATGGTTAGTGTTTTAGGAAGTTCGGAAAACAAGAGTTATCCACTTAACTTTATGGCTGAAATCATTGATACTATTGTTGCAGAAACCAAAGGTCAAATTTTATTCAACTATATCCCTTCACAGCTTCAACAAGCAAAAATTGTTTACGGTTTTTGTAAAGCTGAAACAAAGAAACATATTCATTTTAATATCTTTGGTAAAAATCTTCGTGAATTTTTAGCGCTTACAAAAAATTGTGATGCTTTAATTGGTAACGAAGGTGGAGCAATTAACATGGCTAAAGCTTTGGATATTCCTACATTTTCAATTTTTTCTCCATGGATAAAAAAAGAGGGATGGAATGGATTTGAAAATGATGGAACTCATGTTTCTGTTCATATAAAAGATTTTAATTCCAATTTATATGATAATAAAATACAAAAAGAAATAAAAAAAGAAGCAAAAGTGTTTTATGAAGCCTTCCAACCAAAATACTTTTTAACCGTATTAAAAAAATTTTTAAAAACCATTTAACACATATGTTTTAGATTCAGGAATGTCAAAAAAAATAAATGAGACGTTTATTCCAAAACACTTGATTCTAAAACACAAAAAATCAACATCCAAATTAATTTGAAAAAGCATCAACCAAAAATATCAGCTTTAATAATAGTTTACAATGAAATAACTCATATTGATGACTTAATTCAGCATCTTAATTTTGTTGATGAAATTATTGCTATAGATGCTTTTAGTGAGGACGGTACATTTGAAAAATTAAACCATTACCCTCAAGTTAAAACAATTCAACGCAAATTCTTAAATTTTTCAGATCAGCGAAACTTCGCTATAACACAAGCTTCTAATGAATGGATTCTTTTTATTGATGCTGATGAACGTATTACACCAAAGTTAAAAGACAATATTTTAGAGGCCGTAAAAAATAAAACCAACACAATTGCTTATAAATTTCCAAGAAAATTTGTTTTTGAAGATAAAATAATGCGATTTAGTGGTTTACAAACCGATAAAGTCTTTAGATTATTTAAAAATGGTTCTGCAACCTATTTTAAAGACAAAACTGTTCATGAACAATTGGATATAAGAGGAAAAAAAGCCGTCATGAAACATTATATGTTGCACTATTCTTTCTCAGGGGTGAACCATTACAAAAATAAAATTGAGCATTATGCAATACTCAAGGCTCAAGAACTATTAAAAAAAGGTAAAAAACCAAATGGGTATCATTTTTATATAAAACCCGCTTACAAGTTTATAAACAACTATATCTTGAGACTTGGAGTCTTAGACGGAAAAGCTGGTTATATCATATGTAAATTGAATGCTTACGGCGTATGGTATAGATATCAAGAACTAAAGCGACTAACTTCGCTTCCAAAACTTTAATTTCTTTTTTAAACGGCCTTTACGATAGATTTTTTTTTGAAAATCATTGGTTTCTTTCCACATTAAATCAAAAACTTTATCATAATCCTCATTGATTAGTTTCGCATATTCTGCACTCATTATCTTAACGATTGACTTATGAATTGTTAGTTTAGCAAAATTTGCGATTCTAGTATTAAAATCCATTTTACCAAATTTCATTCTGTTTAAATCGACAATCATGAAATTGTATAAATCGTTTGTTTTAGTAATTAAAGTATTTCCTGGGGAGTGATCTAGAAAATTAACCCCCTTTTCATGCAAATCAAATGTGAACCGTGTAAACGATCGAATTAGCTTTTCGGAGTCTGGATACTCCAAATTCGTTGTAAGTTCACGAAAAGTTAAATCACAATTTACATGCTTACTAATGTAATAACTCTTCTTAAATAACAAAATTGAGGGACGTTCACAAAATGCGATTGGAGTTGGCGTACCAATCCCAAGATGCAATAGTTTAGAAGCATATTCAAAAGACCGTTGAGCCTTACTTTTTCTAAAAAAATTATACACCACTTGATTAATGAAATTAGGAACTTTAAATGATTTAATATTAATCTGTTCTCCGTCTAAATTAAAGATTTTAATCGAATTCCTGTCTGGAGTTCCAAATTGGATTCCCGAAGTTTCAAAACCATCAATAAAAGTGGTTAATTGTGTTTGAAATTGAGTGTATTTTTTTGAAAGTGTAATCTCCATTCTACAAAATTACAACATTTATTAAGTTAATATAGAATGAATGTACCAAGTATTTTTATATCGTATCCTATTTTTAAATAGTATAATAATTAGATTAAGTGCAAAAATATTCTATAAAAAAACCTAATTTTGTGAAGCTTTACAGATTATCTAAAAGCTTAGATTTCAAACTTAATATGGTTAAATTATCAGAGGTTAATATTAGCTGTAGTGAAGAAGACTATTTTACTTCTTTGATAGACGTCCTTGATAACACATTCATGGTTAACTTCTATTCTACAGAAAACACCAAAAAAAAATAAATTTACATTCACTTTTAAACCTTAAAATATATGAACCTTTTACAAATTACAGTCTCGAAAGTTTGGAGAGGTCATGAGCAAAAAATAATTTATTTATACGAAGCTTTTGAAGACAATCCAGGCATTGACAATCAATATATTCTTTGTGCGAATGATACCCCCATTCAAGCTATTGCAGTTGAAAAAAAGATGAAAGTTACTGGCCTTGATGTTCCGTCCGAATATAACATCAAAGTTGCTAGACAAATATCAGAATTCATTAAAAAACATAACATTGATATTGTATTCATACACAGTAGCAAGGCACATACGTTGGCCGTAATTTCTCATTTGTTTTTCAAACATTCCGCACAGCTTGTATTGTGTCGTACACTAATAAAACGGGTTGATACTAATTTTTTCAGAAAATGGAAGTACAATTATGAGGGGATTAAAAAAATAATTTGTGTTTCAAATCCCGTTGTAGATGTTTTAAAATTTGCCGTTAAAGACCACTCCAGAATGTGTGTTGTTGGAAGTGTAACAGACGTCAATAAATTCAAAAAAACTAAAAAAGACGGTTTATTACACAACGAGTTTAACATTCCTAAAGACCACAAACTCATAGGGAATATTGCGGAATTTACAGGGTTTAAAGATCATTACACTTGGGTTGATACCGTTGAAGAATTAGTGAAACGAAACCGTTTTAAAGCGACTTTTATTTTGGTAGGAAAAGGAGGGCTCGAAGCAGATATACGAAATTATGTTCGTGAAAAAAACTTAGAAACACACATCATTTTTACAGGGTTTAGAAAAGATATTCCTGACGTACTCCCAGAATTTGATTTGTTTATGTTTACTTCAAATAATGAACCCACAGGAGGCGTGTTGTTGGAGGCCTATGCCTGTCGCATTCCAATAGTAGCCGCAAATGCAGGTGGTATTCCAGAAGTAATTATTGATAACGAAACAGGACTTTTAGCAGAAGTTGGAAACCCCATAGACTTTGCAGATAAGGTAGATTATTTAATATCTCAACCTAAATTACAAAACAAATTTACAGAAAATGGGTATCAATATTTGATTGATAATTTTACTAAAGATGTGATTGCTGAAAAAATGTTTAAAGAGTTAAGTAAAGTTCATGAAAACTAAATCAATCCTTTTTATAACTTTCGATTTAAGTGGATATTACGACTGTATTAATGACGAACTAAAGTCCAGTTTTAAAAACGTAGACTATGAAAACACCTCTAAATTAGACTACAAATACACTTCTGTTTTTCAAAAAATATATTCGTTTTTTTTCAAAATATTCACTGGTAAAAAACTTAAAAACTACTACAAGGTACAACCAATTATTAAAAAATATCGACGTAAAAAATATGACTATATTTTAATCATTAGACCAGATATCTTTTTTGATTCTCAGCTCTTAGAGTTCAAAAAAATGACTCCCAATTTAATCGCCTATTATCATGACTCAATTAATAACATCCCAAGAAAAAGAGATATAATTAAATATTTTGATAAGGTATATTCATATGAAAAGAAAGATGTAACAGAAAATAATTTAAACTTTATTACAAACTTCATTTATTTAAACAAACGCATACCCAAAGTTTCAGATTTTGATCAGGAGACATTTACTATAATGTCAAATGACTACCGAATAAAAACACTAAAAGCCTTAGCAGACTATCTTAATAATAAAGGAATTAGTAGTAAATTTTTAATCCACACTCATAAAAAACACAACGAAGACGATAAACTACTAACCTATATTTATAGTAGAAAAAACAATACACAAGTTTTAGAATATCTAAGAAAATCTAGAATAATTATAGATATTCACAAGTTTGGAATTCAAGAGGGGTTGACATTCCGAGTTTTTGAAAGTTTATATTTGAATAAAAAATTAATCACAACAAACTCTGATATTAAAAATTATGATTTTTATAACCCAAGCAATATCAGAATCATTTATCCAGATGAGTCAATAACAATTCCAGATGATTTTTTTACAACTCCCTATGAAAAAATACCGGATGATATTTATGAAAAATATTTATTTTCTAATTGGATTAAAGAAATACTAACTTAAAATAAAATGCAAAACGAATTAAACAATACCATAAAGACTTTAAAACAAGGCGGTCTTATCCTCTACCCTACGGATACCGTTTGGGGGTTGGGCTGTGATGCCACTAATTTTACTGCAGTCGAAAAGCTATATAAACTCAAAAAACGAGAGGAACAAAAAACAATGATCTGTTTGGTAAGTGATTTTAAGATGTTAAACTATTGTATTGAAGAAATTCCCGAAGCAGCTTACAGTATTATAGAACATGCCACAGCGCCTACTACTATAATTTATGACAAACCTTTACGAGTTACTGAAAACCTTATTGCAGCAGATAATACCCTGGCCATCCGTATGGTAAAAGAAGGATTTTGTGCTGAATTACTAAAACGATTTAAAAAACCTATCGTTTCAACATCTGCAAATAGCTCTGGTGAACCAACTCCAAATTCCTTTCAAGAAATTGAAGACTATATTTTAAAAGGTGTTGACTATGTCGTAAATTTGGAGCGTACAAACAAAACAGCTAAACCTTCATCTATTATTAAATTAAGTACTAATGGAGAAGTAAAAGTGATCCGAAACTAATGTTTAAAGACACTTTGTAAACCCTACAGGTGATGAATTACAAACACGCATTAAAAGCTCCAATTTTTCAGATTGTTTCAAAATCTGCAGACGAACTTGGGCTTGATTGTTATGTTATTGGGGGCTTTGTACGGGATTTTATATTGGAACGCGGTAGCGAAAAAGACATTGATATTGTGGCCATTGGAAGCGGAATAGAACTCGCCAAACGTGTTGCCAAAAACTTTCCAAATACTCCTAAAGTTCAAATTTTTAAAACCTATGGTACTGCCATGATTCGATACGAAGGTATTGAACTTGAATTTGTAGGCGCTCGAAAAGAATCTTACAACGAGGGTAGCAGAAACCCTATAGTTGAAGATGGCACTTTAGAAGAAGATTAGAACCGTAGAGATTTTACGATCAATGCACTGGCGATTAGCTTAAATTCAGCGCGCTACGGGCAGCTTTTAGATCCTTTTAACGGAATTAAAGACTTAGACAAAAAATGCATTAAAACTCCGTTAGATCCCGTAATTACATACAGTGACGATCCTTTACGTATGTTAAGAGCCATTCGGTTTGCAACCCAACTGGGTTTTGAAATTGAATCAACTTCATTTCATGCGATTAAAGACCAATCTCATCGCATTGAAATCATCACTAAAGAACGAATCAACGTAGAAATTCAAAAAATATTAGAAAGCAAAAAACCCTCAGTAGGGTTTTTATTGCTTGAAAAAACAGGGTTACTTAAGCGTATCCTACCAGAACTGACAAATCTTAAAGGTGTTGATATTCAAGAAGGTCAAAAACACAAAGATAATTTTTACCATACTTTAGAAGTTGTTGATAATATTTGTAACCACACGGATAATGTCTGGCTTCGATGGGCTGCCCTTTTACACGATATCGGAAAAGCACCTACCAAACGTTTTAGTAAAAAAGTCGGCTGGACTTTTCATGGACACGAACTAAAAGGTTCTAAGATGGTATATCATGTATTCAAGCGGTTGAAAATGCCGCTTAATGAAAAAATGAAATATGTTCAAAAACTCGTGTTTATGAGTTCGCGACCTATTGTGTTAGCACAAGAACATATAACTGATTCTGCGGTACGACGACTTGTTTTTGATGCCGGAGAATATGTTGAAGATTTAATGACTCTTTGTGAAGCAGATATCACTACCAAAAACCCCTACAAGTTTAAAAAATATCACAATAACTTTAAACGTGTCAGAGAAAAAATTATTGAAGTTGAAGAACGCGACCATGTCCGTGATTTTCAGCCACCAATCTCTGGAGAAACAATAATGAAAACTTTTGGACTAAAACCCTCAAGAGAAATTGGTATTATTAAAGAATTTATCAAAGAAGCTATTTTAGAAGGCACCATCCCTAATGAACCCGAAAAAGCCTTTGAACTGATGTTAAAAAAAGGAACTGATTTAGGATTAACTCTAGCAAATGAAAACTAATTTTAGAACACTCTTAAAAATTTCTTTGGTACTCATATATTGTGTGATTATTGCGGGTGCTGTTGTGCGAATGACTGGATCCGGAATGGGCTGTCCAGATTGGCCTAAATGTTTTGGATACTACATCCCTCCTACAGAAAGTTCTCAATTGGCATTTAAAGCAAACCATTCCTACAAAAAAGGAATGATGATATTGATGGACCACGAAGCTTTTTTGGTGGCCAAAACTGATTTTATTTCAGGAAGTCAATTCAACACTTCCGATTGGGAAATTTATAGCAAACATGATTATACGACCTACGATCCCGTTCATACCTGGGTAGAATACATCAATAGACTCATTGGGGCTTTTTCTGGAATCCCAATTTTAATTTTCACAGTTGTCGCATTCTGGTATTGGAAAAAAAACAAGTGGATTCCTATTATTTCTGTACTCACTTTATTTGGTATGGGCTTTCAAGCATGGCTTGGAAAAACAGTGGTTGATTCTAATCTAGCACCCTATAAAATAACCATCCATATGGTAATGGCATTACTAATTGTAGCGTTTATATTGTATCTTATTTTTGCTGCTAAAACCAACTATAAACCACAAACATATCAAAAACGTTTTTACACTATTTTACTTTTTGCACTAGCCCTTTCGTTAATGCAAATTATTTTAGGAACACAGGTTAGACAGTTTGTAGATGAACAAACAAAGCTATTGGGTTATCAAAAATCATTGTGGTTAGCTTCTCCAGAATTAAACTTTTACATTCATCGTTCGACCTCCATTTTGGTATTGGCATTGAATGGATATTTATGGTATCTAAACAAAGTACATTCGCTTGGATTCAATAAACTAAAATTAGTCATTTATTGCGTAATCTTAGAAGCGGCTACAGGAATTTTGATGTATTATTTTGATTTTCCATTCCTAAGTCAACCCTTACATTTGGTCATCGCATCAATCCTATTTGGAATTCAATGTTACATCCTTTTTGAATGCCTTCATAAAAAAAGAGAAAATCTGCGAACATAAAAAAATGCATCATATATTTGCAACATATTATTAACCTATGATTTTTAGATTTAGAGTTGTTCTAGACAACAACACCAAAGAAGATATTTTTAGAGATATTGAAATCAGAATGAGTGATACTCTGGAAGATTTACACAACTCCATTACCCAATCTTTTGGATTTGATGGTAGCGAAATGGCTTCCTTTTATCTGAGTGATGACGAATGGAATCAAGGAGAAGAAATATCATTATTTGATCTTAGCGAAGGTGGAAGTGATATTCAGCTCATGAGCCAAACCGTCATTAGTTCAGTCGTTTCTGAAGAGCGTACAAAACTGATCTATGTTTATGATTTTATGAGTATGTGGACGTTTATGGTTGAGCTTGGTGAAATTGTTGAAGAAGCCCAAGGGACAGATTATCCTAACTTACTATATGTCCATGGACAAGTCCCAAGCGATGCACCCGAAAAAGTTTTTGAAGCTGAAGATAGCGAAGATCATTTTGATGAATTTGAAGATGACTATAGTACCGATGATTATGAACACTTAGACTTTGATGAAAACTGGAATTAGAAGAAAATTCCTGTGTTTTCTGTTTGGTAATTTTGTTTTACAAAACTTAAAGAGTTTTTTAAAATTTCACCCATATTTTTACTGTTTTTAAATCGGATATCACCTGTATATTCAAATATTTTTGATTTTAGTAAGGTTTCATGCTCTTCTGTAGAAAGCGTGTCAGAAATCATACACTGAATAAGTTGGTCTACACGATTTTTGAAACTCAATAGACGTTTGGCAACAATGGAACGTTCTTCAAGTTTATATTGGTTTACAGATTGTTTTTCGAATTTCTCAGTAACTAAATCTACCATTTTGAAATTCTCCTTAAAAAACTGAGGACGATAAACGTTAAATTTACCTTCAAAACACTGTTGGTCAAAATCAATAGCTCGGATAGTATAAACCACATGATCAAAATCATGAGTGGGTACAATTACATAATTATAAGAACGCATATCTCCCAACAAACGAATCATACACCGTTCGTTGAATTTTACAAACTCTTTCGCGATTTGTGACTTCTCTGATTCAGTACAGTTTGGAAGCATTGTTTCAATAAACTCATCACCTGGGATCCCACTAATATGTTCTTCAATTAAGGTATCCTCATAGACTAAGAAATTTAAGTTATGTGGTGATAACATATGCTCAAGCTCTAGTCCATAAATTCGAGAAGCATCTGCTTTTTTGACATAAAAATAAGCGTAGTTATCATTAAGAATATTTCTGATTTTTATTCGAAACGGCTTGGAATTTCCAAACGTACAATAGTCGATTGCATCTACATTTAACAGCGGGATTGTCGCTTCATTTCCATCCGAGTGTAGTTTGGTATATATTTTTTTTAAACTCAAATCGATCTCTTTGCGATCAAAATCATTATAATAAGCACGAACCCAAAGCGTATCTTTATCATTTTTATCAAATACTTCTACAGAACCTTGAAAACGCAGTAAATCTTCATAAAAAATTGGCAATCGGACAGTTCGATTGAATTTTTGTAAAAATGCCGCTAAGGCTGTATTTACAGGGTAAGAAGGTTTTTTAAGTGATATTTTTAAATCGTCTTTCATTTGTGAGCTTGAATCCCAAATTTAACTTATATTTTTTAATTTGTAACAATAGTCCAAAAACATCGTCTTATATTTAATATTCATTAAAACTAAAAATGTGAATTCTATTCTTAAAATTTCAAATCTCACAAAAAAATATGGTTTAATAACTGCCGTTAATAATCTTTCTTTTGAAATTGAAAAAGGAAGTATTTATGGAATTTTAGGACCAAACGGCAGTGGAAAATCCACCACATTAGGAATTGTTTTAAATGTTGTTAACAAAACAGATGGAGATTTTTCTTGGTTCGGAGGTACACTAACAGCACATCAAGCACTAAAAAAAGTAGGTGCAATTATCGAACGTCCAAATTTCTATCCATACATGACCGCCTATCAAAACCTGAAATTGGTTTGTAAAATAAAAGGGGTGCCTTATGATTCTATTGAAACTACTTTGGAAATTGTAGGACTTATCGATCGAAAAAACAGCAAGTTTAGTACCTTTTCTTTGGGAATGAAGCAGCGATTAGCCATAGCCTCAGCACTTTTAAATGATCCGGAAATATTAATTTTAGATGAACCTACAAACGGCTTAGACCCTCAAGGAATTCATCAAATTAGAGAGATTATCAAAACTATTTCTCAACAAGGAACGACCATTTTATTGGCCTCTCACCTGCTCGATGAAGTCGAAAAAGTTTGTACTCATGTGGTTGTTTTAAGAAAAGGGGTGAATCTGTATTCTGGACGTGTTGATGAACTCATTTCAAGCCATGGTTTTTTTGAACTAAAAACACATCAAAAAGATGAGTTGATAAGGCTGCTTGAAACGCACACTAATTTTTCTCACACCAAGTTAGAAAACGATTTAATTACAGCCTTTCTTGAACACCCTATGGAAGCTGAAGAGTTCAACCGTTTACTTTTTAAAAATGGAATCGTATTGAGCCATTTAGTCAAACGAAAAGAAAGTTTGGAAGAACAATTTTTACAATTAACCGACAACAAATGAGACGATTAATAGACCTAGAACTTCAAAAATTATTACTTAACAAAACGAGTAAAATTCTGATATTCATATCCTTTATTTTACCACTTTGCGTTATACTTTTATCCGCAGTAAAAATTAACTTTTTTGGTTTTTTCACACTAGAACTTGGAGAATTAGGGATTTTTAACTTCCCTATTATATGGCATATCACAACCTATTTTTCTGCTTTGTTTAAATTCTTTTTTGCCATTGTTGTGGTTTCAATGATTGGGAACGAATACAGCAATAAAACATTAAAACAAAACCTTATCGATGGATTGAGTAAAAAGGAATTTATCTTATCTAAATTCTATGTTATTGTGTTTTTCTCACTGATCTCAACTGTGATTATTTTTATCATATCCTTAGTGCTTGGATTGATTTATTCAAGTTATAATGAATTTAATATTATTATTCAGCAAATGGAGTTTTTAGTGGCTTATTTTGTGAAACTTGTTGGGTTCTTTTCGTTCTGCTTGTTTTTAGGGGTCTTGGCAAAACGGTCTGCATTTGCATTAGCGTTTCTGTTTGTCGATCTAATTATAGAATGGCTTGTTTTAGGTCTTATCGCATGGAAAAGTAGCTATGAAATTGCTCAAAAAGTGCAAGACTTTTTGCCACTAACTTCAATGTCAAATCTTATAAAACAACCTTTTCAGCGTGTTGCGATGACAAAATTCCCATCGAACACAGACATAAGTTATGACTATGCCGTTTACTTCGATAACATTGTAATCGTCATTTTATGGACGTTAATTTTTATTTTTTTGTCCTACAAATTGTTAAAAAAGCGAGATCTATAAATCTTTTTATTTCATTTATCTGATTTTAAAAAAATAATATGTAATCATTCCAACATACAAAAATCAGTTTTCTACCAATAATTAAAAATAAGTTCTAATAAATCAATGCGTATCTTTGCATTGCTATTTATGAAAACATTTAACCATTTTATTTCTTTATTCGTTTCATTCACTGTTTTGAGTCAAAATGTTCAAGTCAGTAGTTCTGCCTACACTCCTCAAGAATTGATTGAAAATGTACTCATTAACAGCGCTTGTATTGAGAACTTAGTGGTTACAAATGTTGTTGGAGGTGATTTTAATTCTACAGAAAAAAGTTACGGCTATTTTGATGCTACTGGAAGTAGTTTTCCTTTACAAAGCGGAATCGTTTTAAGCACAGGAAAACTAGCTAATGTTGGAGGTCCAAATACTTCTTTGAGCGACGATGATGCTTCGGGATGGGGAGGAGATTCTGACCTGGAAATGATTCTTAATGAAAGCAATACACTCAATGCAACACTAATAGAATTTAATTTTTCAGCACCTGCAAATCAAATTAGTTTCAACTATATATTTGCCTCTGAAGAATATCAAGAAAATAATTCTAGCACCTGTCAATATTCAGATTTATTTGGGTTTTTAATTCGGAAAGAAAATGGTGGAGATTATACAAATATTGCTTTAGTACCGTCCACACAAACACCTGTAAAAGTAACCACTGTACATTCTGGAGTTCCAGGAGAATGTGCTGCAGTCAATGAAGCCTATTTTGGAGGTTGGAATCCCAGTTCAGCTCCTATTAATTTTAATGGACAAACAGCCGTTCTTACTGCAACAGCCAACATCATTCCTAATGAAATTTACCATGTTAAACTGGTTATTGCTGATGAACAAAACTTTCGTTATGATTCTGCTGTGTTTTTAGAAGCTAGTAGTTTTAGATTGGGTACCGACTTAGGAACGGACCGTTTAAGAGCAACTAACAATTCTTTGTGTGGTAATGAAACTCTAACATTGAATGCCCTTCAAAACGATGTTTTGTCTTATAAATGGTTTAAAAACAGCAACCTACTTTCTGGAAATACCGGTTTTGAGCTTCAGGTTGAGAACGAAGGAATCTATAGTGTTGAAGTGCTTTTAGATAACGGCTGTACAAGCTATGGATCCATTCAAATTGAATACAGTCCACTCCCAATTGCAATAGACAGCGCTTTGGTGCAATGTGATACTGATGGCGTATTTGATGGGTTGACAACTTTTAATCTTACACAAATAAACGAAACCCTTATCAACAATAATCCAAACAGGGAGGTGAAATTTTATACCTCTTTATCGTCTGCTCAAAATTCGATTGATGAAATTGACGGAACAGCTTTTAACAATAGTTCAAATCCACAAGTTGTATATGCACAACTCATAGACACCGCATCCAATTGCTTTGATATTGCTGAACTGACATTAAGTATAAGCACCTCTACTGCTAATGATGCAGTACTAGAATCTTGCGACTTAGATGGGGCCTTAGATGGTTTTTACAATTTCACTTTAAGCGATGCTAATGCCGATGTACTTTTAGGGTTGCCTACCTCCTTCGACTTAAACTATTATGAAACTTACCAAGATGCACTTTTGGAAGTCAATCCCTTAGCTGCAAATTACACCAACACAACAGCTTATAACCAAACCATTTTTGCGCGTGTTGAAAATGGAAATGACTGCCATGGTATTAATCAAGTCGAATTGGTCGTTTATAAACTTCCTGAACTCGTTATTCAAGAAGAGCGTATTGTTTGTTTAAATGCGTTTCCTAGTCCCATTACATTAGATGCTGGCATCATCAATGGATTTACACCTATATTGTCTTACGATTGGTCAACAGGCGAAACTACTCCACAGATTCAGGTCAATGTGCCTGGGACTTACACTGTAAACGTGACGAATTCTAATGGCTGTTCAAAGCTAAGAACCATAACAGTGCTTCCATCTAACATTGCTACTTTTGATTCAATTGATATTATTGATGGGGTCGATAATAACACGGTCACTATTTTTGTTTTTGGAGAAGGTGAATACGAATATGCTTTAGATACTGAGTTCACTGGGTATCAAGACTCAAATCAATTCTCGGAGGTAACTCCAGGCTATCATACAGTTTATGTAAGAGATAAGAATGACTGTGGGACAGTTAAAAAAAATATAGCTGTAATTGGATTCCCTAAATTTTTCACTCCTAACGGCGATGGTTATAATGATACCTGGCATGTGTATGGTATCAATACACCAGACCAAGTAAACAGTGAAATATATATTTTTGACCGATTTGGAAAACTACTTATCAAATTAAGCCCTTCAAGTGCCGGTTGGGATGGCACTCTTAATGGAGTTAACACCCCATCTTCAGATTATTGGTTTTATATAAAACTTCAAAACAATAAGATATTTAAAGGCCACTTTTCGTTAAAGCGGTGAGTCATAATGATAGAATATTGATATATTTGTGTAGTTTGTAATGTATGAATCAAAACTTAAACATAGCTATTTTCAGTATCGGCATTATGTTGTTTAATCTATTACAAGCACAAGATATTTCGTTGTTCAACCAATTAAACGGACATTTGGATTATACAGCGATCGGAAACACCCTGAATATTTCTGAAAATAACAGTGCTGTTAACTGTACCATTAACTCAGCCTCCTCGGCAACCCTAAATTTATCCACCACACAGACTATTGAAGCCGCATACTTGTACTGGGCCGGTTCTGGCTCTGGCGATTTTGATGTGACTCTAAACACCACTCAAATTACTCCTTCACGAACCTTTATCTATACTTTGGATTCTTCGCGACAATTTTTTGCAGCTTTTGCAGATGTCACAACACTCATTCAAACCGAAGGAAATGGTCTATATACTCTTAGTAATTTAGAACAAATAGAAATTTCATCAGCCTATTGCTCCACAGGAACAAATTTTGCAGGTTGGGCCATAACCGTCATTTATTCAGACCCTGTCCTCCCATTAAATCAATTAAATGTATATGATGGCTTAGAAAGTGTTCCTGAGACAATCACCATTGAATTAAATAACTTAAATGTTAGGGATACTAATGGTGCTAGAATTGGATTTATCGCTTGGGAAGGCGATACTAGTTTAGCAGTGGATGAAGAGTTACAAATGAACGGAATTACTCTAAGTAACCCACCTCTTAATCCAGAAAATAATGCCTTTAATGGTACCAATAGTTTTACAAACGATTCCAATCTATACAATATGGATATCGATGTATATCCTATAGAAAACACTATAAATGTGGGGGATTCATCTGCGGTTATTCAATTAACCTCTGGACAAGATTTGGTGATGGTGAATAATATTATAACCGTGCTAAATAGTCAATTACCCGATGCCAGTATCACTCTTGATTCTGTTGAACAACGCTGTAATTCTCGTCAATTAACCATAGAATATACCATTGAAAACCTAAATTCTACTCATTTGTTGGCTGAAAATACCCCTATCGCATTTTATGTTGGTTCAGAGCTCGTTGCACAATCGCAAACAATCAATGACATTCCCGTAAATGGTACCGAATCCAATACGATTAGTTTTGCCGTTAGTCTTTCAAATTTAAATCCGATAAATCTTACAATAGTAGTAGATGATAATGGCACAGGAGTTGGTGTTATTACAGAAATCAATGAAACAAACAACGCAGTTAGTATACCAATCGAGTTTTTAAAATCTCCTGAAACCACTACTTTAATTCCTATTATCGGTTGTAATAGTGGTAATAACACAGCTGTTTTTAATTTACAAAATGCCTTAAATGATATAGACCCTTCATTTGATGTTGGGTCCGCTGTTTTTTACCAATCTATTGAAGATTTGGTAAATGATTTTGGTGCTTTAATTAACCTCTCAGAATACATCAACACGGACAATAGTGAAACTATATACTTCAAATTAGATGCAGATCCCTGTTATCAAATTTTTTCTATAAGCTTAGAGGTGAGTGACTGTGACCCCATCATCCCTCAAGGGTTTTCTCCAAATGGAGATGGGTATAATGATTGGTTTAATATCGTCGGACTCTATGATGTATTTTTAAAACACGAACTTCTAATATTTAATCGTTTGGGGGCTACTGTTTTTAAGGGAAATAATGACCTCAAATGGGATGGGAAATCCAATTACGGACCGCTTAAAGGGAGCAATTTATTACCTGTCGGAACCTATTTTTATGTATTGCATTTAAATATCCCAAATTCAAAACCAATATCGGGTTGGGTTTATATGAATTATTAATCTGTTTTAAAAAAGATTTTTGAACTCTCTTTGCTCTAGCGCTTTCTTTGCATTAGCTTTGCAACTATGCAATTTAAGCTTACATCGGATTTTAAGCCTACTGGAGACCAACCTTCAGCGATCAAACAACTAGTTTCCGGAATTGAGTCTGAGGAAAAATACCAAACACTCTTGGGTGTGACTGGTTCCGGAAAAACATTCACAGTAGCCAATATCATCCAAGAAGTTCAGCGCCCTACACTAGTATTAGCGCATAATAAAACTCTAGCGGCACAATTGTATTCAGAATTCAAACAGTTTTTCCCCGAAAATGCTGTAGAATATTTTGTGTCTTACTACGATTACTATCAGCCAGAAGCCTATATACCTGTTTCTGGTACCTATATAGAAAAAGATTTATCCATTAATGAAGAAATTGAAAAGCTGCGTTTAAGCACTACGTCCTCTTTACTTTCTGGACGTAGAGATGTTATCGTCGTTGCTTCAGTATCGTGTTTATATGGAATAGGAAATCCTGTTGAATTTCAAAAAAATGTAATCAGCCTAAAAACAAATGAGGTCATTTCAAGAACCGCACTATTACATAAACTTGTTCAAAGTTTATATTCAAGAACAGAAGGTGAATTTAATCATGGAAATTTTAGAATTAAAGGAGATACCGTTGATGTATTTCCAAGTTATGCGGATTATGGGTTTAGAATTCACTTTTTTGGTGATGAAATAGAAGCCATTGAAGCCTTTGATGTGAATACCAATAAAGTCATCGAGGTCTATGAAGGAATCACTATTTACCCAGCGAATATGTTTGTTACTTCGCCAGATATTTTACAAAATGCCATTAAAGATATTCAAGAGGATTTAGTCAAGCAACACGATTATTTCAAAGACATTGGAAAGCACTTAGAAGCCAAACGATTAAAAGAACGTACAGAGTTTGATTTAGAAATGATTCGTGAGTTGGGCTATTGTTCAGGGATAGAAAACTATTCACGTTATTTAGATGGTCGGGCACCAGGAACACGTCCTTTTTGTTTGTTGGATTATTTTCCAAGTGATTCACTCATGGTGATAGATGAAAGTCATGTTACCATATCACAAGTACATGCCATGTATGGGGGCGATCGGAGCCGTAAAGAAAATTTAGTCGAATACGGTTTTCGCTTACCAGCAGCGATGGACAATCGACCATTAAAATTTGAAGAATTTGAAAGTCTCCAAAATCAAGTCTTATATGTCAGTGCCACACCAGCCGATTATGAACTTGAAAAATCGGATGGCGTTTTTGTGGAACAAGTCATAAGACCGACAGGCCTTTTGGATCCGATTATTGAAGTCAGACCAAGTTTAAATCAAATTGATGATTTGATTGAAGAAATTCAACAACGTGTCGAAAAAGATGAACGCACTTTAGTGACTACCCTCACCAAACGTATGGCTGAAGAATTGACTAAATACCTCACACGAATTCAAGTGCGTTGTCGGTATATTCACAGTGATGTAGATACCTTAGAACGGGTTGAAATTATGCAGGATTTACGAAAAGGTCTTTTTGATGTTCTTGTAGGTGTAAACTTATTGAGAGAAGGCTTAGATCTACCAGAAGTGTCTTTAGTGGTTATTTTAGATGCAGATAAAGAAGGCTTTTTACGTTCGGCACGATCACTGACTCAAACGGTTGGACGAGCGGCAAGACACCTCGACGGACGCGCCATCATGTATGCAGATAAAATCACAAATAGCATGCAAAAAACTATAGATGAAACCAATTACCGTCGTGAAAAACAAATTGCTTATAACACCAAGCACAAAATAGAACCTAAAGCTCTTAATAAAAGTTTAAATAATGCACTCACCCAAAATTCGGTAAGTAGTTATTATTACGAACAAGAAGCTTTAAAAGCTGCAGAACCCGAAAATAAATACTTAGCAGCTCCCGAGTTAGAACAAAAAATAAGAGACACTCGAAAACTCATGGAGTCCGCAGCAAAAGATTTGGATTTCTTACATGCCGCACAATTTCGAGATCAAATTAAAAACTATCAAAAAAAGCTGGAGGATTTAAAGGGTTAGCATCTACTCTAGATGAAGTCTCAAATCAGCATACAAAAAAAGGCAACCCTGAAGCTGCCTTTAATTTTATATATTCATAAAAGCGTAGTTTATGCTAAAACCGTTTGCACTTTATCCGCTGCTTCTTGAAATTCCACAGCGCTTTGAACGTCTAGTCCAGAGTTGTCAATTAATTCTTTAGCAATATCGGCATTGGTTCCTTGTAAACGCACAATAATTGGCACATTGATTGTTCCCATGGTTTTATAAGCATCTATAACGCCTTGAGCCACACGATCACAACGTACAATTCCACCAAAAATATTGATTAAAATTGCTTTGACTTCAGGATCTTTTAAAATGATTTGAAAGGCCGCTTCTACACGCGCAGCATCGGCAGTACCACCAACATCTAAAAAGTTAGCGGGCTCACCCCCTGCTTGTTTAATCAAATCCATCGTAGCCATTGCCAAACCTGCACCGTTCACCATACAGCCAACATTACCATCTAAGTCTACATAATTAAGACCCAAAGCACCAGCTTCAACTTCAATAGGATTTTCTTCGCGAATATCTCTCAATTCTAAGTAATCTTTATGTCTAAATAAGGCATTATCATCAATGGTTACTTTTGCATCGACAGCCAATATTTTGTTATCACTTGTTTTTAATACGGGATTAATTTCAAATAAAGACGCATCTGATTTATCATAGGCGGTATAAAGTGCCGTTACAAATTTAGTCATATCCTTAAAAGCAGCACCTGATAAACCAAGGTTGAACGCTACACGACGCGCTTGAAATGGTAACATTCCTGTTGCAGGATCGATTTCTTCCGTAAAAATTAAATGTGGTGTTTCTTCTGCTACCGTTTCTATATCCATTCCACCCTCTGTAGAATACATAATCATGTTTCTACCTGTTGTTCGGTTAAGAAGTACAGAAATGTAAAACTCACTCGTTTCCGTTTCACCTGGATAATACACATCTTCAGCTACCAATATTTGATGAACTGTTTTACCTTCAGCAGAAGTTTGTGGGGTGATGAGTTGCATTCCAATAATTTGATCTGCAATAGATTCGACTTCACCTAAGTTTTTAGCAAGTTTCACGCCACCACCTTTACCACGACCACCTGCGTGAACTTGTGCTTTAAGAACGTGCCAACCTGTGCCTGTTTCTTCAGTTAATTTTTTTGCTGCAGCAACTGCTTCTTGAGGTGTATTTGCAACAATTCCTTTTTGGATTTTAACCCCAAAAGTGCTTAATATTTCTTTGCCTTGGTATTCGTGTAAGTTCATCTTTAGATAAATTTATTTTTGAGCTCTTCATGAGAAGAAACTTTTTAAAAACTTTAGAGCCCAAAAGTAATTAACCTATTGCGTTTTACCAATAATTTTTTTAATTGATTTTGATATAATTCGTTTTCGCGAGACTTCTAAAATTTTAACCCTTTAATGACAGAGAATGCCTTATCTACCAAATGGTCTTCTACCAGTATGGTAAACTCATTTGTGGTCGATATTACTTCGTATAACGTTAGGTTTTCCCATGCCAGGCGCTTAAATATTTGATAATACAATCCAACAATTTTAGAATTCCCTTTCGGTAAGTTGATACATATGGCGGATAAATTATCTTGCATGCCAATTAATGTTTCATTTTTAAACACCTCAAAAATGCTTTCTTTCTCTGAAGTAGAACACATAATGTTGCTTTCAAAAATTCCTCGAGTAAATGCATAAAATATTTGGTGATTTGTATTGATCCTTTCCAGTACTTTTGAATGGCTGTTTATTAATGTCTTAGAATTTTGAAACGTAAAATCACTTAAATTAGAGCGTACTGTAATATCTCCCAAATTTTTAAATACATGTCTTAAACGCACTGCATTTTCTATATTCATTGGAGGGTCATACCTTCTTAATGCCATCATTATGGCGCCATCTTTAACAGGTTTTCGCAACATCTCAGAAACTGTTGGATTCAAATCTTTCGCTAAGGCTGAAAAGTTTATGATTTCACGTGATAACGCTTCTTCCAAAAAAGGCCTGGAGACTAAAATTTCTTGTACACAGGAGGCTATTGTTTTCAATTTGTAAATTATTTAACATTTTGTGCGAAAATAGTATAATTTTTTTATTTCTATGGTGCATATATGCAATACCTATAGATTTGGCTCTTCAAAAAAACAAATAAATTTATAACGAATGAATCACGAGGAGTTACTACAGATTGCAAAAGACTTTGGAAGTCCAGTTTATGTGTATGATGCACACAAAATAGAAACTCAATATAAAAGGTTAACAGCAGCATTTAGTAAAGTCAAACATTTGAAGGTAAATTATGCCGCAAAAGCACTGACTAACATTTCGGTGCTTAAATATATAAACCAATTGGGAGCGGGATTAGACACTGTTTCTATTCAAGAAGTGCAATTGGGATTACATGCAGGCTTTAAAGCTGAGAATATTATTTACACGCCCAATGGAGTTTCATTAGAAGAAATTGAAGAAGTTGCTAAACTTGGAGTTCAAATTAATATTGATAACCTTTCGATTTTAGAACAATTTGGCACCAAACACCCTAATATTCCTGTTTGTATTCGAATTAATCCACACATAATGGCGGGTGGAAACACCAACATTTCCGTTGGTCATATTGATTCTAAGTTTGGAATTTCTATCCACCAAACCCCTTTGTTATTACGTATTGTTGAAAATACTAACATGACGATTAATGGAATTCACATGCACACGGGAAGTGATATTTTAGATATTGATGTGTTTATTCAGGCAAGTGAAATTTTGTTTGATGTGGCGCGGCAATTTGACAGTCTTGAATTTATTGATTTTGGTTCTGGGTTTAAAGTTCCATATAAAGAAAACGACATCGAAACCAATATAGAAGAATTAGGTGAAAAATTAACACAACGCTTTCAAACTTTTTGTAAAAACTACGGAAAGGATCTGACTTTAGCATTTGAACCTGGTAAATTTGTAGTGAGTGAATCTGGATATTTTTTAGCGAAAGTAAATGCGATTAAACAAACAACCTCAACAGTTTTTGCGCAGATTGATTCTGGGTTTAATCATCTGATTCGTCCAATGCTTTATGGGGTACAACAAGACATTATAAACATTTCTAATCCTAATGGAAATCAACGTTTTTACTCTGTAGTTGGGTATATTTGTGAAACAGACACTTTTGCCAACAATCGACGAATCAATGAGATTACAGAAGGCGACATTTTAGCGTTCAAAAATGCTGGAGCATATTGTTTTACCATGGCGAGTAATTATAACTCACGTTACCGACCTGCTGAAGTGTTGTGGTACAATGAAACAGCGCACTTGATCCGAAAGCGTGAAGAATTTGAGGACTTAACAAAGAATCAAGTTTTGATAGACTTCTAGATGTGAGCACTTTACATAAAAAAATAAAATATTAAAAAAATATTAAAAAACCCAAAAAACATAAATTTAATAGTACATTTGTAATCTAAAATTTATAAACAAGTGAAAAACGGTACAGTAAAGTTCTTCAATGCATCTAAAGGATTTGGATTCATTACAGAAGATGATTCAAGCACAGAGTATTTCGTACACGTAACTGGATTAATCGATGAGATTAACGAAGGTGACGCAGTTGAGTTTGAATTAAAAGAAGGTAGAAAAGGTATGAATGCAGTAAACGTTAGAATCATCTAACATTTATTTCATATATTATTTCTTACAGAAAGCTTCTCTACACAGAGAGGCTTTTTTTTTGATTTATTCCTTTCCGTCTAAATAGGCTTGGAGGTAGGAAAATGCTGGAGTAAGCTGCCTGTTTTTAGTCATTCTTGAGCGTTCCAAAATACCCGATTCATCAGAATTAAAAAAGGCAGGAATAATATCTTTTACAAAGGTTTCTCCAAAACCCTCACTGGCATCTTTTGGTAATTCACAAGGTAAATTATCCACTGCCATGACAGCAATAGCGTTAGAATTTCTATAATCAACTTCTGTTTCCGACTGCGGATCGTAGCCATAAATAGGATTTTCAATAGTAGAGGGTCGGATGGTACAAGCTACTGGGCCATCGATATCACAACTGATATCAGCAACTACTTTTAACTTAAATGACGCTGCTTTGGCTTGGTCACGAGTAAAAAATGCAGGTGCACCTTTTCCATAAAAATGTCCGGCTACAAACATATCCGCTACGGATGTAAATCGGTCAAAGGTTGAGCGATAGGCTTCGGGATATTGAAAGAAATCTAATTTTCCTAACGGTTTCCCATCAATGCGCTCGCAATAATCCAATACATCTAGTTGTACGTAAACAGCTTCATCAAAATCGTTATTTAAAAATGCTTCTACCGAAACTTTTTTAATGTTTAGGTGGTCTAAAATTTCTTTTGCCCCCTGCCCTACACGTCCTGTACCGGTTAATACAATCTTTATGTTGGGCAATGAAATATGATCAAGCTCAAAATTTAATTCTTGACGACCACTAAGTGTAGTCGCTTTCGGTAAATTAAATGTATGTTCTTTTAATCCCAGAGCGCGCATGCCATTATATGCACCGACTACTCCGGCATAATAGCCAAATCCTATCAGGCGGTGGTTCTGCTTATCTACTAGCGTTTCATGGTCGTAAAGCGTTATGTTTTTATCCAAAATTGCACGAAGTAAATCGCGATTATAAGGTTGTTTTTTGATGGTATGACTAAAAAAGAAATAACTTTTGTTGGGGATAAGTGCCTTTATTGGAACTTCTTTTACTCCTATAAATACATCCGCTGAACTCACATCATCTACAACTTCTAGTCCTGCTTTGGTATAATCGGTGTCAGAAAACACACGTATCGGAGAGGTTTCAATCATTAATTCTGCCGAAGGAAAATTGGACAATAAGGTTTTACAAGACGCTGGATCTAATACCACCCGTCTATCTGGTGGGGATTTTCGTTCTTGGATGACAGCAAACTTCATAGGCAGATTTAAAATAGTGTACGATTTTTCACGAAAGTAACAGGATTTGAGCGGTTGCACAAGTTTTTTTGTAACTTTGCCTTCCCTCTTTGGAGGGCTATAGTAATGGGGTCGACTGGTATTGACAGCGAGATCTACTGAACTGTAAGCACGTCGTGTGATGATATTGATACACGTAAAAGGCCATATCACCATTTAAACGGCGAGAATAACTACGCTTTAGCTGCTTAATCTGAATTATAGTAGGATTAGCCTCGGCACACAAGGTGTGCAAGCTTTATGTCTCCTGAAAGCCTTGGTTAACGGCGTTCAATTTTGAGACATCGTAAAAGTCAACCTAGAGATCCTAAGGCTTCGGTAGGATTTCGAAACTAAAGAAGCTAAGAAATAAGTAGGCCGTTTTTAGTCAGTTTATTTCCGACAATCAATTAAAAACTAAACGTGTAGAAGGCATTTTATTAGCTTGTTTGGACCCGAGTTCGATTCTCGGCGACTCCACCACACGGGA
>Ga0228672_1000250_pt1 | contig 31337 bp, 22 predicted proteins | sample 90DmetaG_FD_182788 | JGI IMG/M metagenome (GOLD analysis project Ga0228672, IMG submission 182788) | Seawater microbial communities from Monterey Bay, California, United States - 90D | ecosystem: Environmental > Aquatic > Marine > Coastal | place: USA: California | collected 2016-11-08 | reverse complement strand
TGGAACAACACCATTTATGGTCACACGTCCCTCATCGATGAGTTTGTCGCCGGCACGTCGCGAACAATAGCCGGCTTCACTTAAATATTTATTGAGTCGTGTTGAAGTTGGTTCCATGGTGCGAATTTACAAAAGTTTAGTGGCTCAAAAATGTAATGAGTTTATCCGAAACAAAATTCCCCTTTAAAGAGTGTCCTAGACCCTCTGTTGAGACTAGTTTGGCAGTTTTGAATTGCGCTGCTATATCAAGTGCATCTTGAAAAGGAATAACAGAGTCATTTTTGTCGTGAATTACCAAGCCTTTAGTATCGATATTTTTAATAAAGTCAGCCGTAGAAAAATAACTCGGCGGATTACCAAATTTAAACTCAATTTGTTTGTCAATGCCTTTGTAAATTGTTTGGCTATAGCCCATCATATCTGTATAGCGTTTCATGATACCAGTGAAAGCCGAGGGTGCGCCAAGAAGTACAATTTTTTTAGCATGACTATAGTCGTTTTTGTGAAGAAAAATCACCAAAGCCATTCCGCCTACTGAATGCCCTATAAACGTAGTGGGTTTAAATTTTTCACTCACAACATTGATAAATTCTGAATAGAGGATTGCATTAAACGTATCACTTCCAGAACCGCCATGTGCAGGGCCGTCTAAAGCAATAATATTGTAGCCTTCTTTGTGAAGTTTTTGGATTTTATGCCGCCAACGTGCTGAATTACTTTCCCAACCGTGCGCGAGTAAAACGGTTTCTTTTGACCCTTCCCAGTGGTACGTTTGGATAGGAAGTTGGTTGTAATACAATGTTGATTTAGTAGTTGCAGTATCTAAAAAAGAATTTGCATGAGGCGTCAGTTGACCATTTCTTGGTTTTGAAAATAAGTCTAAGGCAAGTTTTGAAGCGTATGCCGTATTAAAAGCCCCTATAACATTTATGAGGGCACCTATGAGTTTTGGGAGGAGTGTTTTCATGAGTGTTCTTATTCTTCTCTGTGTACGTTTTCTATTGAAAATGCGGGAGTACAAATTGCTAAATATTCACAAGGTTTATCAAAAGGGTTTGAATATTGTACACGGGTGTTTTTCTCGATTTTAATGGATTGTCCCTGTTCTAAAACAATTGTATCGCCCTCAATAATGAATTGTTTTTTGCCTTTAATGATATAGGTGTATTCATCAAATTCAGGCGTTTGAAAGGGTTCGCTCCAACCTGGAGGTACAACCATATGAGCAATACTTAGAGCTGTGTTACCGTCTGTTGCATTGCCAAAATGTTCCTCAATACGTTTGCCATCAGTTGTTGGAACTACAAACGGAGATTTTTGAATGTTATAAGCTGCCATAGTTTAATACCATTGAATGTAAAAATCTTTAATTTTAGCCATTTCAGGGATGGAGATAGCTTCTATTTTTTGATTCATATTATAGCGCATTTCTTCTGGTAATTCCATTTTACTAAGTGTAAAATAAACGTTGATTTCATCCACTGAAACAATCAGATTTCTGAGCGTATTTTGAATGCTAGAAATACTGTATTTAGAATTGATATCTCCAAAAGTACTCAGCGTGTTTAGGCCGTCTTTGGTTTTGAAACGAGCGTCCATAACACGTACTGTTTGGATGGTTGATAACGAGTCTAAGGCATAATTAGGATCTAACTCTAGTAACAATTTCCCTGTTCCTTTTTCAAAAACACTTATGGTATTGATACTGCCAGTAAATTCGTCACCTCCAATGAATTTACTAATGGAATCATTGTCAAATACCGCTTTTAGATCCTTTACTGCTGTAGAGTCTGTAAGCATTCCAATACTGTGTTTGGTAATGGCAAAGGGATCTGATTTTGTTTCACAGGCCACTAAAAGACCGAGTAGTAATCCAATAAATAAATAGGTTCTCATGAGTAATTTTTAATTTTGAGTAAAAATAAATGAAGTTTTATGACTTAAACCAAAAACAGTAAACTATTTTTGCACATTATGTTAAATACTGAAATTAAATCGCTTGTAAACGCTGGTAAAATGCTGCCACTCATGGAGGCTTTCTATACCATACAAGGGGAGGGTTTTCACAAAGGTACTGCCGCCTATTTTGTTAGAATAGGAGGTTGTGATGTGGGTTGTCATTGGTGCGATGTCAAAGAAAGTTGGAATGCCGATTTGCATCCACCAACTGCAATTGATGTCATTGCTGCAGACGCTTTCAAACACAGCCAAACAATTGTGGTTACAGGTGGTGAACCTTTGATGTGGGACATGAATCCATTGACCTCTGAATTAAAATCAAAGGAGATGCAAACCCATATTGAAACCTCTGGAGCGTATGAGTTAACTGGCGATTGGGATTGGATTTGTTTGTCGCCTAAAAAATTAAAAGCGCCTTTAGACGAAGTGTATCAAAAAGCACATGAGCTAAAAGTGATTGTGTATAATAGAGACGACTTAAAATATGCTGAAGAGCAAGCAGCAAAAGTTAACCCAAATTGTATTTTGTACCTCCAACCCGAGTGGAGTAAACGCGAAAAAGTTACGCCTTTTATCGTCGATTATGTGATGAAACACCCCAAATGGAAGGTTTCGCTTCAAACGCATAAGTATTTGAATATTCCCTAAGTAAATTCAACCCAATCACTTTAATTTCCTAACTTTTAACACATAAAAAGTATTATAAGATTACATTTTAATATTTATTTATTACATTTAGTTTCAATTTATTACTGATTAAGCAGTATCTATTTATAATATATAATGATAGATGCATATTTGCAGCTCAATAATTAAGAAACTATTATGTGTGGAATTGTATGTGCATTTGATTTAAAACAAAAATCAGAATTTTTAAGACCTCAAGTTCTTGAGATGTCAAAAAAAATAAGACACCGTGGACCAGATTGGAGCGGTATTTATAGTGATGAAAAAACCGTAATGGCGCATGAGCGTTTGGCAATTGTAGATCCTGCATCGGGGCAACAGCCTTTGTTTAGCGAGGATAAAAAATTAGTATTGGCAGCTAACGGTGAAATTTACAACCACAGAGCATTACGTAAACAATTCAACGGAAGTTATAACTTTCAAACGGCATCCGATTGTGAAATTATTTTGGCCTTATACAAAGAAAAAGGCGTTGATTTTATCGATGACCTCAATGGAATCTTTGGTTTTGCGTTGTATGATGTAGAAAAAGACGAATATTTTATTGCCAGAGATCATATGGGAATTATTCCTTTATATATTGGATGGGATCAAAATGGCACCTTTTATGTAGCTTCTGAATTAAAAGCCCTTGAAGGCGTTTGTACAAAAATTGAATTATTCCCTCCAGGACATTATATGTCCAGTACCGACGGCAAGTTTGTAAAATGGTACAACAGAGAATGGACAGAATATGATGCTGTAAAAGAAAATGAAACCAGTATTGCCGAAGTTAAACAAGCGTTAGAAGATGCAGTGCACAGGCAATTGATGAGTGATGTACCTTATGGCGTTTTACTTTCGGGAGGATTAGATTCTTCAGTAACCTCTGCCATCGCTAAAAAATACGCACAAAAACGCGTAGAATCTGACGATACATCAGAAGCCTGGTATCCGCAATTGCATTCGTTTTCAGTTGGATTGGAAGGCTCACCAGATTTAGCTGCAGCCCAAAAAGTAGCCGACTATATTGGAACCATACACCACGAAATAAAATTCACAATTCAAGAAGGATTGGATGCTATAAAAGATGTCATCTATAACATAGAAACCTATGACATTACCACCATTCGCTCGTCCACACCAATGTATTTGATGGCTCGAGTTATCAAATCTATGGGGATTAAAATGGTTCTTTCTGGAGAAGGAGCAGATGAGATTTTTGGCGGATATTTATACTTTCATAAAGCACCAAATGCAGAGGAGTTTCACGAAGAAACAGTGCGTAAATTAGACAAACTACACATGTACGATTGTCTGAGAGCTAACAAAAGCTTGATGGCCTGGGGAATTGAAGGACGAGTGCCATTTTTGGATAAAGAATTTATTGATGTTGCGATGCGTTTAAATCCTAAAGATAAAATGATCAACGGCGAACGTATGGAAAAATGGATCATCCGAAAGGCGTTTGAAGATATGTTGCCAGAAAGTGTTGCATGGCGTCAAAAAGAACAATTTTCTGATGGCGTTGGTTACAGTTGGATTGATACGCTCAAAGAAATCGTTGATAAAGAAGTTTCTGACGAACAGTTGGCAAATGCTAAATTTAGATTCCCAATTCAAACTCCACAAAACAAAGAAGAGTTTTATTACCGCTCCATTTTTGAAGAGCATTTTCCAAGTGATGCAGCAGCATTAAGTGTTCCTCAAGAAGCCAGTGTAGCTTGTAGTACGCAAATTGCTTTAGATTGGGATGAAGCATTTAAAAATATGAACGAACCTTCTGGAAGAGCGATTGCTAAAGTGCATGATCAGTCTTACGAATAGAAATTATAAAAATTAAAACACGCGTTTTAAAGCACTTTTATTGAATTTTTATTTTGAGACTATTTTTCAAAGCCTCTAAATTCAATTTAAGGTTATTTTTAGCGTTTTTAAGGGCGTTTTTTGAAATTAGCCAATTGTTAATAATTCCGTTTAAAATCTCTAAAAAGACTTTAAATTCGATATGAGATTAATTATATTTGTTAGCGTTAGTGCGGTTTTTATGGCACTGACATTAAACTAAATAACACATTAAATATAATGAGCGAAGAAGTTAATAAAGGGAGTTATTCAGCAGACAGTATTCAGGCCCTAGAGGGTATGGAACACGTGCGCATGCGTCCATCCATGTATATTGGCGATGTAGGATTGAGAGGGTTGCACCACTTGGTGTATGAAGTGATTGATAACTCAATCGATGAAGCCTTAGCAGGTCACTGTGATAAAATCACTGTAACCATTAATGAAGATAATTCCATCACAACCGAAGATAATGGACGTGGAATCCCAGTGGATATTCACAAGAAAGAAGGGGTTTCTGCTTTGGAGGTGGTCATGACAAAGATTGGAGCTGGAGGTAAATTCGATAAAGATTCTTATAAAGTTTCTGGAGGATTACACGGCGTTGGTGTGAGTTGTGTGAATGCACTTTCTGAGCATTTGAAAGCAACAGTTTACAGAGGTGGGAAAATACATGAACAAGAGTACGAACGCGGTAAAGCAATGTACCCTGTAAAACAAGTAGGAGATACAGATCGAAGAGGAACTACAGTCACGTTCAAACCCGATCATCAGATTTTTACGCAGACTTTAATATATGTATATGAGACCTTAGCAAATCGATTAAGAGAACTAGCTTTCTTAAACAAAGGAATCACAATAGTTCTTGTTGACGAAAGAGAAAAAGACGAAAAAGGTGAATTTTTGGGAGAAACCTTCCATTCCTCAGAAGGGTTGTCAGAGTTTATAAAATACTTGGATAGCAACCGCGATCCGATCATGAAAAATGTAATTGCTTTTGAAGGTGAAAAAAATGGAGTTCCAGTTGAGGTTGCAATGATTTACAACACCTCTTATGCTGAGAACTTACACTCCTATGTAAACAATATCAACACTCATGAAGGCGGGACACATTTGTCTGGGTTTCGTCGTGGATTGACACATACATTGAAGAAATATGCCGATGAATCGGGAATGTTGGAAAAGCTTAAGTTTGACATCGCAGGGGATGATTTCCGTGAAGGATTGACCGCTATTATTTCGGTTAAGGTTCAAGAGCCTCAATTTGAAGGGCAAACAAAAACAAAATTAGGAAATAGAGAAGTATCTGCTTCAGTAAGTCAGGCCGTTTCAGAAATGCTGACAGATTATTTAGAAGAAAATCCGGAAGATGCCAAAACGATTATTCAAAAAGTAATCCTTGCTGCGCAAGCTCGTCATGCCGCTCAAAAGGCACGCGATATGGTGCAGCGTAAATCTGTAATGAGTATCGGAGGATTACCTGGTAAACTCAGTGATTGTTCTGAACAAGACCCTGAAAAATGTGAAATTTATCTCGTTGAGGGAGATTCGGCAGGTGGAACTGCAAAGATGGGTCGAGATAGAGCCTTTCAAGCCATTTTACCATTAAGAGGTAAAATTTTGAATGTAGAAAAAGCGATGACTCATAAGGTTTTTGAAAATGAGGAAATCAAAAATATATTTACAGCTTTAGGAGTCACCATTGGTACAGAAGAGGACAGTAAAGCACTGAACCTTTCAAAATTAAGATACCATAAAATTGTGATAATGTGTGATGCCGATATTGATGGTAGCCACATTGAAACACTTATTTTGACATTCTTCTTTAGATATATGAAAGAACTGATTGAAAATGGACATGTTTACATCGCTACGCCGCCTTTATACTTAGTTAAAAAAGGAGCGAAAAAAGAATATGCATGGAATGATGAAGAACGCTTGGAGTTAATGGAGCGTTATGGTGATGGTGCAAAAATTCAGAGATATAAAGGTCTTGGAGAAATGAATGCGGTCCAACTTTGGGACACTACAATGAATCCAGAGTTCAGAACCTTACGTCAAATACAAGTTGATAATGGAACTGAAGCCGATCGAATTTTTTCAATGCTAATGGGTGACGATGTACCACCAAGACGAGAATTTATCGAAAAAAATGCAATTTATGCAAATATTGATGCTTAAATACTAATCCCAAATCTTATTGATATGAAAAAAATAATTGTTTTTACTGCCTTCCTTTTTGGAACATCTGTGTCAACTGCTCAAGACCTTGAAAGTGTCATTCTCGCAGCGGACGACACTAATACATTACTTCAAAACTATCTTAATCCAGCTGTTAAAGGATTAATGAATAGTATGAATGGAGGATGGTATTCCACAGCAAAATCGCATAAAAAATTTGGCTTTGATATTACTTTTGGGTTAAATGCCGCTTTTACTCCAGACAGTGACAAGGTATTTGAATTTATAGCCGATGACTATAACCTTATATCTCTCGCAGATGGAGGGTCGAATATCCCAACAGTTTTAGGGGAAGAAAACTCAAATACAACCTTTAATGTTTCGGTGCCTTATCACGGAGGAAACTATAAGACAGGCTCGTTTGAACTGCCAGGAGGTATAGCAAAAGATTTACCTGCTACTGCTATTCCAGCTCCTTTTGTGCAAGTGGGGCTTGGATTACCATTTAAAACAACAATCAAATTAAGGTATGTCCCTAAAGTTAATTTTAGTTCAAAAGTTAATGCCAATTTAATAGGAGTAGGGCTACAGCATGATTTAACACAGTATCTTGGGCTTGTAGGAAAACTTCCATTTTCTGTGTCCCTTTTTGGCGCTTATACAACTTCAACTGTAGATTATACTATTGAAAATGGAGATGTGTCAGATTATGTGTCAGTCTCTAATGGGGGTGCTCAATTCAAATTAAACACATTGACTGTTCAGGCATTAGGGTCTTTAGATTTTAAAATCCTAACCCTTTACGGTGGACTAGGTTTTAATGGAGGAAGATCAACATTTAAAATCAATGGCGATTATGAACTCAGCTATCAAATCGAATCTGCTGACGGCACAAATCAAGGGTCAATAGTAGAATCCATTTCTGACCCTGTGAGTTTAAATTTTGAATCAAGTGGAATTCGTGCAACTTTAGGTGCACGTTTGAATCTTGCATTTTTAAAGATTTTTGCCGATTACACATTGCAAGAATACAATACTGCAACTCTTGGCGTTGCATTTAGTTTTAGATAATTATAGTTAAAAATAAATAAATTAAGATGAAAATAACAGTAGTTGGTGCTGGAGCAGTAGGAGCGAGTTGCGCAGAGTACATCGCCATTAAAAATTTTGCTTCCGAAGTTGTCTTATTAGACATCAAGGAAGGTTACGCCGAAGGAAAAGCTATGGATTTGATGCAGTGTGCATCTTTAAATGGTTTTGATACAAAAATCACAGGTTCTACCAATGATTATTCAAAAACAGCTAATAGCGATATTTGTGTAATCACTTCAGGAATTCCAAGAAAACCAGGGATGACTCGTGAAGAATTGATAGGAATTAATGCAGGAATTGTGAAAACAGTTTCCACAAGTCTGGTAAAACACTCTCCAAATACAGTGCTTATCGTTGTGAGTAATCCTATGGATACAATGACGTATTTAGCACACAAAGTTACAGGACTTCCAAAGCATAAAATTATTGGAATGGGAGGGGCTTTAGATTCCGCTCGTTTCAAATACAGATTGGCAGAAGCTTTAGATGCTCCAATTAGTGACGTAGATGGTATGGTAATCGGCGGGCATAGCGATGTTGGTATGGTACCACTAATTTCGCATGCAACTCGAAACAGTATTAAAGTTTCAGAATTTATTTCAAGCGAACGTTTGGAACAAGTAAAAGAAGATACTAAAGTTGGTGGTGCAACTTTAACCAAACTTTTAGGAACTTCCGCTTGGTATGCTCCTGGAGCTGCAGTGAGTGGATTAGTCCAAGCAATTGCTTGTGATCAGAAAAAAATATTCCCGTGTTCTGTATTGTTAGATGGCGCTTATGGCCTTTCTGATTTATGCATTGGTGTGCCAGTTGTTTTGGGAGCAAATGGTATCGAAAAGATTGTAGAAATCGAACTAAGCGATAGCGAAAAAGCGCATTTACATACCAGCGCTGAAGGGGTTAAAAAAACAAATTCATTACTAGACGTGTAATTATATCGATGGTTCGATTTTCATTTTTGACAACCAAATAGATCTTAAAATATTCTTTTTATTGAAAACAAAAGAATCTATTGTCAATTCACATCGTAAATCATATATTTGCTCGTTTATAAAAATTAATGCAGATTAAATTAATTCACAATGCAAAATAAAGGACTCGTAAAATTATTTGCTTTATTATTTGGTTTGGTAAGTATATACCAATTATCATTTAGTTTTAAAGCAAACCAAATAGAAACTAACGCAAAGCAATTTGCTGTTGAAAAAATACAAGACACAGAAACCGATTATGATGCTAAGCGTGCCTTAGCACAAAGCACGTATTTAGACTCGTTGAAAAATGAAGAAGTTTATAACATCGGAATAGCGCAGTATAATTTTGACGAAGTAAAGGAAAAAGCCATGAATCTTGGTCTGGACCTTAAAGGAGGTATAAGTGTAATTCTTCAAATTTCTGTTAAAGATATTCTTGTTGGATTGGCAAACGAAAGTAAAGACCCTGTGTTTAGAAAAGCATTGAGTGATGCTGAAGAACTTCAAAAAGACAGTCAAAACACGTATTTAGAAGACTTTTTTGTAGCCTTTGAGGCGATTCAGGGTGACACCAAATTGGCGTCTCCAGATATCTTTGCAAATCGGACCTTAAGCGAAGAAATTACGTTTGACATGACGGATGATGAGGTGAAACCTGTGTTATCTCTAAAGATTGATGAATCCATTGTATCGGCTTTTGAAGTCCTTCGAAAGCGTATTGATAAATTTGGTGTCACCCAACCAAATATTCAGCGAATTGGAAATTCTGGACGTATTCTTGTTGAATTGCCAGGTGCCAAAGAAATTGAACGTGTTAAAGGCTTATTACAAAGTACTGCACAGTTAGAATTTTGGGATGCTTTTAAAGGTGAAGAATTCGGAACCTTTATATTCCAAGCTAATGAGACTTTAAAAGGAATCGTTGAAACTTCTACTGAAGAAGTTGAATCCAATGCTACAGGATCTACAGATGATGTAATTTCTGATATCATCGGAGATACTGATGCTGAAACAGGTAATACAGGTGAAGTCAATCCATTGATTGATTTAATTCGCGCACCTGGGTACAATGGTGGACCAGTAATCGCTTCTTTTGAACTAAAAGATAAACAATTGGTAACGGACTACTTAAATAACCCACAAGTTCGTGCGCTATTGTCACCAGAACAACGTTATGCAAAATTTGTATGGGGTATTCCTCAAGTTCAACAAACTGCTGAAGAAGATTCCCAAAGCATCGAATTGGTTGAGTTATATGCCCTTAAAGGAAACAGAGATAATGAACCACCTCTTAGTGGAGCTGTAATAACAGACGCACGTCAAGCATACCAACAAAACGGAAACCCGAGTGTATCTATGCAAATGAACCTTAAAGGTGCTAAAGTATGGGAAGAAATGACAGGCAATGCATTTAATACCGCTGGTCAGATAGCTATTGTTTTAGATGAAATTGTATATTCTGCTCCAGGCGTAACATCTGGACCAATTTCTGGAGGAAATTCTGAAATTTCTGGGTCATTTACGTTAAATGAAGCAGTGGATTTAGCAAACGTACTTCGTGCAGGTAAACTTCCTGCATCTGCAGACATTGTACAAGCTGAAGAAGTAGGACCTTCTTTGGGTCAAGAGGCTATTGATAGCGGAATGAAATCGTTCTTAATAGCTCTAGCATTAGTACTTTTATGGATGGTATTTTATTACGGGAAAGCAGGTATTTACTCTGACATAGCCTTAATTTTAAATATTATTTTAATCTTCGGAATACTTTCTGGATTGGGTGCTGTGTTAACATTGCCTGGAATAGCAGGTATTGTACTGACTATTGGTATAGCCGTAGATGCAAACGTTCTTATTTACGAACGTGTTCGAGAAGAATTGTTTAAAGGAAAAGGTCAAAAAGAATCAATTAAAGACGGATTTAATAACGCCTTATCTTCCATTTTAGATGCCAACATTACAACAGGGTTAACAGCTTTGATTTTGTATGTGTTTGGAACAGGACCAATTAAAGGATTTGCTACAACACTTCTAATCGGAATTTTAACGTCTTTATTTACAGCGATTTTCATCTCAAGATTGTTAATCGACTGGCATTTAAACCGAGGTGGAAAATTAGAATTCTCCACAGGAATGACTAAAGGTTTATTCCGTTCAATAAATATTGAATTCCTTAAAAAACGTAAAATAGCATATTTAATTTCTGGAACAATTATTATTGCAGGACTTGGATCGTTATTTACAACAGGATTGGATCAAGGGATCGATTTTGTAGGAGGAAGAACGTACACAGTTCGTTTTGCACAAGACATGAATACCGAAGAAGTTAAATCGGCATTGAATGAGGTGTTTAACAGTGCTGAGGTGAAAACAATCGGTAGTGCGAACCAATTAAAAATTTCTACAAAATATAAGGTTAACGAAAATTCAGCTGAGGTTGATCAAGAAGTTCAAGAGAAACTTTACGAAGCTTTGGTTCCATTTTTACCTGACGCTACAACTTACCAGCAGTTTATAGATGCTGACAACAAAGTTGGTAAAATGTATGCAGGGAAAGTAAGTCCAACTATTGCTGATGATATCAAAAAATCATCTGTATGGGCTGTATTAGGATCCTTAATTGTAGTATTCCTTTATATTTTGATACGATTCAAAAAATGGCAATTCTCATTAGGTGCCGTAGCAGCAGTATTCCATGATGTTCTCATTGTACTTGGTATCTTTTCTATTGCTTGGAAGTTTTTACCTTTTAGCATGGAAATTGACCAAGCTTTTATTGCAGCGATTTTGACCGTAATCGGTTATTCATTAAACGATACCGTTGTTGTGTTTGATAGAATTAGAGAATATTTAAATGAGCATTCAAGTTGGAAATTTGATAAAGTTGTCAATAGCGCATTGAGCAGTACCTTGAGCCGTACTTTAAATACTTCCTTGACAACTTTAGTGGTATTGTTAGCCATGTTTACATTCGGAGCAGATTCTTTAAGAGGATTATTATTTGCTCTCATTGTAGGGGTACTTGTAGGAACATACTCTTCTGTGTTTATTGCAACTCCAGTCATGCACGATACATTGAAGCGTTTAGATAAAAAAGGGGAGAAGTAACTCTTTTATAGATATTAAAAAAGCTGCTCATTGAGCAGCTTTTTTTATTTTAAATTGAATAAGTTAATTTATAATTACCCTTCTTTTGATTTATAAACAAACATAAAATACAGGCCACAAAGCACAAAAGGAATGCTTAATACTTGGCCAGTGTTTAATCCAAAAATCCAGTCCTCACGGCTGTCTATTTGTGCGATTTTGAATTGCTCTACCACAACTCTCACCGACATTAATAGCACCAAAAATAAGCCAAATAAAAAGCCAGTTTGTGAGCTTTTTTTCGTTTTCCAATACAAAAAGAATAAGATTAAGAACACAAATACATAGCCAAAAGCTTCGTATAGTTGACCAGGGTGTCTAGGGATATTGTCCAATTGTTTGAATACGATAGCTAAAGGGAAGTCATCACCAGCCGCTTTTCCAATCATTTCAGAATTAAAGAAATTACCAATTCGTATGAACACAGCACCTAATGCGGAGGCGATAACCACTCGATCCAAAATCCATAGGACTGATTTTTTCAACACCTTTTTATTATACAGCCACATAGAAAAAATCATTCCTATAGCCGCACCATGACTTGCTAAGCCTCTAAACCCTGTAAATTCAAACCCACCACTAAAACGAAAGGGTAGAAAAATACTGAAAAAATCATCTTTAAATAATTCAGGTTGATAAAAAATAACATGCCCTAATCGCGCTCCAATCATAATCCCTAAAACCGAATACATAAACAATCCGTCTAATTTGTCTTCAGACTGCCCTTCATTTTTGTAAATCCTTTTCGTCAAATACCAACCTGCTATAAAAGCAGCCATCCACATAAGACTGTAATAGTGAATTTTAAAATCTCCAAAAAGAGCAATACCTTCAGAAGCAGGGTCCCATATAATCTGTAAAAAATACATTTTCATTTATTTAGATTGTAAATATAAAAAATAGATATGAGACTTAAGTCTTATCTGTTTTTTATAAATAAAAGAGGTGTTATTGTTTTGGCACAGGATCGTGCCCAGAGCCGCCCCAAGGGTGACAACGTAAAATTCGTTTGATGCTAAAATATCCACCTTTAAATAATCCGTGAGATTTTAAAGCCTCTTTTGTGTAATGTGAGCAGGTGGGTTGAAATCGACAACTTGAAGGCATTAGCGGTGAAATAAAATTTTGATATAATTTTATTATAAATAAAAATGGAGCAATCAAAAGTGTTCTCATTAATCTTAATCTAGGATAAATGTAGTGCCGTCTTTGCCGTCTTTCAATTGAATTCCAATAGCGAGTAATTCGTCTCTTATTTTATCTGAAAGCGTAAAATCTTTTTGTGCTCTAGCTTCGTTACGCATTCTAATGAGAAGATCAACTGTGTCTCCAAGTTTTTGATCTTGAGTGTTTGAGTTATCGTTTTTAAGGCCTAAAATATCAAAAACAAACTGATGCATTACTTGTCTTAATAATACCAAGTTCGAGTCGCCAATAGTGGCTTTTCCAGCTTTAATTTGGTTGATGTACTTCACAGCACTGAATAACTCTGCAATCAGAACAGGAGTATTAAAATCATCATTCATTGCTGTATAGCAATTAGACTTCCATGCCAAAACATCAAATTCATTGGCATCTGATGAAGCTTCAATTTTATCCAATGAAGAGATCGCTTCCATAAGTTTCATAAACCCTTTTTCGGACGCCAGCAACGCATCATTACTAAAATCAAGAATGCTTCTGTAGTGTGCTTGCATCATAAAAAATCTAACCACTGAGGCTGAAAATCCCTTGGTTAATTTAGTGGTTTCGCCACTTAAAATTTCAGCAGGTAGAATGTTATTTCCTGTAGATTTTGCCATTTTTTGACCGTTCAGAGTCAGCATATTTGCATGCATCCAATAATTAACAGGACTATGGTTGTGGCACGCTTTGGCTTGTGCAATTTCACATTCGTGGTGAGGAAATTTTAAATCCATTCCACCACCATGAATATCAAAATGTTCACCTAAGTATTTTGTACTCATTGCAGTACATTCTAAATGCCAGCCAGGAAAACCATCACTCCAAGGCGAGGGCCAACGCATAATATGTTTTGGTTCTGCTTTTTTCCAAAGTGCAAAATCTTGTGGATTTTTTTTATCGGTTTGTCCTTCAAGTGCCCGGGTGTTGTGAACAAGATCTTCTATGTTTCGACCACTTAAAATTCCGTAGTTATGGGATTCATTATACTTTAAAACATCAAAATAAATAGAGCCATTCGCTTCATAAGCAAAGCCTTTCTCTAAAATTGATTTTATAATTTCTATTTGTTCAACAATATGTCCCGTTGCAGTAGGCTCAATACTAGGGGGTAGAAAATTGAATGTATTTAAAATGGTATGAAAATCGACGGTATAGCGTTGCACCACTTCCATAGGTTCAATTTGTTCGAGACGCGCTTTTTTTGCAATACGATCTTCTCCTTGATCGGCATCATTTTCTAAATGCCCCGCATCGGTAATATTACGAACATAGCGAACCTTGTAATCGAGATGTTTAAAATACCTAAAAATCATATCAAATGACATGAACGTTCGGACATTTCCTAAATGCACATTGCTATACACTGTTGGGCCACAAACATACATTCCGATAGCACCTTCGTTAATAGGCTTAAAAAGTTCTTTTTTTCCGGAAAGTGAGTTGTAAATATAGAGCGTATTGGTGCTGAATTTACCCATGTGTTTATTGGATTAAAATTTGGTCTCTAATTGAATGTAGTCTAAAAATTCTCTTTTAGTTTCTTTATCTTTGAATTTTCCACCAAACTCACTAGTTACGGTACTGCTTTCGATATCTCTTATTCCACGAGAATTTACACATAAGTGTTTAGCATCAATAACGCAAGCCACATTTTTTGTGTTTAATACTTTCTGAAGTTCTTTAACAATCTGTATGGTTAAGCGTTCTTGAACCTGTGGGCGTTTTGCAAAATAATCGACAATGCGATTCATTTTTGAAAGCCCAACAACTGTCCCGTTAGAGATATACGCAACATGTGCTCTTCCAACAATTGGGAGGAAATGATGCTCACAAGTAGAGTAGAGCGTAATGTTTTTTTCGACCAACATTTCTCCATACTGGTACTTGTTGTCAAAAGTTGAAGCTTTTGGTTTATTGGCAGGGTCAAGCCCTCCAAAAATTTCATTTACAAACATTTTTGCAACGCGATTTGGAGTTCCTTTTAAACTGTCATCACTCAAATCTAAACCCAATGTTTCCATAATATGTTTAACATCGTCTTTGATAATGTTAATTTTCTCGTCGGAGCTTAACTCAAAAGCGTCAGGTCGTATAGGAGTTTCACTAGAAGTACCAATGTGATTGTCGCCAATGAAGTCAATGTTTTCAAGATTGTTTTTCAGTTTCATCCTGTTTTTCCAAATAATAGTTTTTAATTTTTGCTAAGTACAAAGATAATTAATTTCGCTGTTGGATGCTTTTATTTTTTTGATTAATAATTCCTTTTTATTATTTACAAAAAAAATATCTTAACTTTACCATTGATTTTCTGCCAAATCTTAAACAATTTTCCTGCTATTTTTTTTGTATGAAACAACTAACGTTTCTGTAAATGGATTATAATATTTTTATATTCAGGATGAAAACACATTTTTTATATATTTCTTTTTTTTTGTTTTTTAGTTACAATTGTATTTCTCAAAACACAAAAAAACGTTATACCCCCCTTAAAGTTGTTTCCTATGACGACAATGTGAACACTCCGTTTACAGCAGATGAAATGCTGCAGTTGAAAGAAGTTTATGGCTCCTCTTTAGATAAAGAAATTATGAATCGTCCAAATCGCGTGCTTTCAATGAAAAATTTGCTTCGGAATAGAATTGTAATTAAAAATATGCCAAATCTGAAAGATCACAAAAAGTATATCCTATTATCGAAAGTTCCTCTTTTTGATGCCTTTGTTACAACTCTTGAAAGAGATTCTGTTTTTAATCCTCAAGAATTTAATCCATTAAAATATGTGTTTTCATTTTACAGTCTAGGAGAACATTTTTATAGGGTTGATGGAACGGATTATTACATTTATATCAAATCGCAGTATTCCAAAAAAAAAGATAAGAGATGAAAAAAATAGTATTACTTCTCAGTGTATTTTTTTCGGTTTCATTAACAGCACAAGTGTATGTTATTGAAGATGGAGTTACTATCAATGCTTGCTCAGGAACATTTGTAGATACAGGGGGATCAACAAATTCCTATTCAGGCAATGAATCTATTACTTACACAATTTGTCCTGAATTTGCAGGTCAAAAAGTACAGTTACAGTTTACAACATTTGTTACACAAGAAGGAGCGGATATTCTGACTATTTATGATGCAGCAGATGCACTTGATCCTACAACTTCCTTTGGAGATTTTTCAGGTACTCCCGATGTTAGTGGATTTGTGAGTGCAACAGACAACAATGCATCTGGATGTCTTACCATTGTATTTACGTCTAATGCAGGAGTTAATTTCGAAGGCTGGACTGCCGATATTTCATGTTTTGAGCCCTGTCAAGACATGACAGCAGTTTTAGAAAGTTCTAACCCTGCTCCAAATGCAGAAGGAGAAATTATTATTTGTTCTGGTGGAGATGTCGATTTTGTCGGGAGTGGGATTTTTTCGATAGACCCAACCGGAGCTACATATTCTTGGGACTTTGGCAATGATACTAGTGCTGAAGGAACTAATGTCACTGCAACATACAACGACCCTGGAATTTATGTGGTTGACCTTGTTATTATGGATGATAACCCAATTGGGTGTACGAACTTAAACGCTATTAGTCAAGTTGTAAGAGTAACCCCAAAAATTGAGTTTACAGGAACTCAAGCGGCACAAACGTCAATATGTTACGGCGATAGTACAACCATTGAAGGTGTGGCGACAATTCCACAATTTGAAGATTGTACACCTGAAGTTTTTGAAGAAAGTTGGTTAGAAGATACACAGACTACGGGTTTAGGAACATCCTATGACTCTACAATTACAGTAGATTGTTACGGTCCTGGGCAGACATTTGATGATGTGTCACAAATCCTAAATTTTTGTGTGAATATTGAGCACTCTTTTATCGGAGATTTAGATATTTATCTCATTGCACCAAATGGTGCAGAAGTATATTTTTTGGAATATGGTGATGGAGTAGATCCCGGAATCAATTTAGGTATCCCTGATGAAGCTGATGATGGAAACCCTGGAATAGGATTTGATTATTGTTTTTCTCCAACAGCAACAGAGTCAATGAACGATGTAACTGACGTAAATACAATACCTGAAGGGACTTACGCACCCTTGAATACATCTTCATTTGATAATTTATTAGGTTCTCCTTTAAATGGAAATTGGACGTTTGTCGTTGTAGATTCATGGGCATTTGACGATGGTACGTTATTTTCATGGAATTTAAATTTTGACCCCGCATTATTACCACCTTCCAATTCAGTTGTCAGTGAAACATGGGATGCCGATTCAACAATTACAGATACAACTGATACAACAATTACAGTGCAACCCCCTAACGAAGGGCAGTTTTGCTATACTTATAGAGCCGTTGATGACGTGGGTTGCGAGTACACAGAAGAAGTATGTATCGAAGTTATACCAGAACTAATATATGCCGATCCCATTGATTTATTTGTATGTGATACAGGAACTACAACAGCTGTTTTTAATCTAATAGAAAATGATGCCATTGTTAGTGCACCTACTCCAGATCCAGGTGATTTTGAAATCACATACCATGAATCTCAAACGGATGCGGATGCAGATTCCAACCCAATTTCAGCTACTGATCTAGCTTCGTATTCTGGCACAGATGGTCAAATTATTTATGTGCGTTTCGAGTACAAAACATCCGGATGTTATGAGACGGCTTCGTTTACATTAAACTTTCTCGATCCGCCTATAATTTCTGTAGTGTCAGATATGGTAGAGTGTGATGACATTACCAACGATGGTACGTATTCGTTTGATTTTTCAGACCAAACACTCGATATTTTAGGAACGCAACTCTCCGAAAATTATACAGTAAGCTATTACACAAGTTTTGCGGATGCAGATGCAGGAACTAATAATTTGTCGAGCCCATACAATAATGTTTCTTCGCCAGAACCTATTTATGTACGTGTGGAGGCAAATGGAGGAGCAGGGTGTTATATTGTAGACCCCAATCCCGTATTCAATTTGGTAGTGAATCACAAAGCAACTGCTTCAGCATTATCTCCAATTCCAACTTGTGATGATGATTCAGATGGTATTATGACTTTTGATTTAGAGCAGCAAACAGCAGATGTTTTAGGTAGTCAACTCGCTACAGATTATTTAGTTACCTACCACGAATCTCAAGCTGATGCAGACACAAATAGCTATCCATTAACAAGTCCGTATTCAAATACTACTGCAAATCAACAAACCATTTTTGTTCGAGTTGAAGAAATTGGTTTAGAGGCGTGTTATGAAACCACTCAATTTGACATCATTGTAAATCCATTACCAACTACCACCACAATGACTCCTTTGCCGGTATGTGAAAGTGATGGAGGTGGGATAGGAGTATTTGAATTAACCTCAAAGGATTCGGAAGCTTTGGGAGGACAGACAGGTGTTGCTGTAAGTTATCATGAAACCCAATCAGATGCCGATACAAATGCCTCTCCTTTATCTAGCCCCTACACAAACACAACAGCATACAGCCAAATCGTTTTCATACGTTTAGAGAATAATACAACAGGTTGTTTTAGTACAATGCCTTTAGAGTTGAGTGTTAACCCAATACCAATAGCCAATCCCGTGGGTACTCAGCCCGTGTGTGATGACGACTATGATGGTTTAGCAACTTTTGATTTTACAGGGATCGATTCGATTGTAATTGGCACTCAAACCGGAATGGTGGTAAGCTATCATGAAACGCAAGCCGATGCCGACACAAATGCATCTCCCGTTACAAACCCTTATACCAACATCACAGCAACTACTCAAACCCTATTTATCCGTTTAGAAAACAGTGCCACAGGCTGTTTTGATACCACCACTTTAGAACTGTTAGTAGATCCTTTACCAGTGATTCCCACGATTGAAGTTTACGAACTTTGTGATTACACAAACTCAGGCGACTTACAAGAAGTATTTGATTTAAATACTAAGGATTCAGAAATCATTGATGGTCAAAATGTAAGTGTAGCCTATTTCGAAACAGAGACAGACGCTACCAACAACTCCAATGTATTAACAGCTACTTACCAAAATACATCAACCCCACAAACACTTTATGTAGCTCTCACAGATTTAACTACGGGTTGTCGTGCGACAGGAAGTTTTATACTTATTGTAAACCCATTACCACAATTGGTTGTTCCAACAGAGTTTGAGGTTTGTGACGATGGAACTCCAGACGGATTAACTCAAATAGACCTCACAGAAAAAAATGATGAAATTACTGGTGGAAACGCAGATTATTTAGTTTCCTATTACTTAACACAGGCAGATGCAGACTCAGAAACAAACCCCTTAACAATTCCATATACAAATATTAGTAATCCTCAAACTGTTTTTGCGAGAGGTCAAGATATAAATACTAGGTGTTACACTACAGTTGCTTTGGAGTTGAATGTGTCCCCAGCGCCTTTAGCTATAACTCCGCAGGACTTGCCCATTTGTGATCCCGATAGCGATGGCTTCGAAGCTTTTATGTTAACCGATAGAGATCTTGAAATTTCAGGAGGCATTAGTGGTGTTACAATCAGCTATCATGAAAATATATCAGATGCAGAAAACGAAATTAATTCATTATCAAGCCCTTACACTAACGTTGAGATTAATACACAAACGGTTTTTGCTCGTGTAGAAAACCCTGCAGTATCCACACTTTGTGCATCCATTGTAGAATTGGTTCTAGTTGTAAATCCCACCCCTCAATTATTGGACCCAACTCCTCTAAAAGTTTGTGATGACGACACGGATGAATTTCAACAGTTTAACCTTACAAATAGAGCAGATGAATTGCTAAATGGAATTCCAACCTCAGAAGTAGATATTAGTTATTATGAAACTCAAGCTGATGCTCAGACTGAAGCCTTTGAGATTGTTGACCCAACAGACTACACCAACCTTTCAAATCCTCAAACGGTTTGGATTCGTGTGGCATATAATGATACGGGCTGTCAAAAACTAACAAGTTTAGAATTAATCGTTGACCCACTACCAGTATGGGAAACTCCCTCTCCCATACCGTTGTGTGATTATAATGCACCAGGTGATGAGCAAGAAGCCTTTACATTAGAGGCTAGAGAAACTGAAATTTCAAATGGACAAACAGGCTTGAATTTTAGCTATCATTTGACGGCCTTAGATGCGGAAACAAATAGCTCCTCTCTTTCTAGTCCTTATACAAATATTAGTAACCCTCAAACCATTTTTGTGCGTGTATCAAATCCAGCTACTCAGTGTTATGATTTTACAACCTTAACTCTTGAAGTGTTACCAATACCAACACCTCAAACACCAATCGATTTGGATGAATGTGATTATGATGCAAGTGGTGATGGACAGGAAGTTTTTGATCTTACTACAAATGAAGCGTTCATTTTGAACGGTCAATTAGGAGTTACAACAACGTATTATGAAACGCTTACAGATGCTGATGCGGGAATTAATTTTATTCAATTCCCAGAAAACTATACAAATACAGATATTCCTAGGCAAACAATATATGTACGTGTAACTAACAATGTGACAGGTTGTTATGCTATTATCGATTTTGATGTGATAGTAGACCCGTTACCTGAAGCAAATCCCGTTGCAACTTTAATTGCTTGTGAGTTAAATACAGACGGGATATATGCGTTTGATTTAGAAGTTCAAAGCGATGAAATTCGAGGAACTCAAAGCGCAACGGAATATGATGTTACTTATTACGAATCATTAGCAGATGCAACCTTGGCGGTTAATTCATTGGCGAGTCCATATTTGAATACAAGCAATCCTCAAACACTTTATGTCAATGTGACCAATACCAATACAGGCTGTCAAAACACAACATTAGAATTTAATCTCGAAGTTCTTGAAGCTGCGCAAGCAACATCTCCTACAAATCCCTATGCCGTATGTGATGATAATGTAGAGTCTGATAACGATCCAACAAATGACAGTGCGTTATTCGATTTATCTACACAAGATGCCTTTGTATTGAATGGTCAAGATCCTGCAAATTACCTAGTTCGTTATTTTGCAAGTCAGAACGATGCAGATTTGAACCAATTTGAATTACCAAACTTGTATCAAAACGCAGTAAACCCACAGGTGATTTTTGCTCGAGTTGATAATAATACCCAAATAGTAGATAACACCGGGACATTGGTTGATAGTTCTGTATGTTATGAAACAGCTCCATTAACACTTATGGTAAATCCGTTGCCATATATAGATATAGAGGATGAGTATGTAATTTGTATAAACACCAATGGTACAGAGGTTTTAGGTCCATTAGAAATTACAACAGGGTTACCAGATTCGGATTATATTTTTATTTGGAGAGATGATACAGGAACTGTTGTAGAAACGGCATCAAGTTATGTACCAATTCAAGGAGGGATCTATACATTAGAGGTTATTGATGCGGTGTTAGCCACGCAATGTGCTGCCCCAATCGAAGTCTTTACAGTAATAGAAAGTGAACCTCCAACAGTGACAGCAGTGGTCACTACCCCCGCTTTTGCAAGCACACATATAATTGAGGCTACCGCTACAGGTATAGGGGATTATGAATACAACATCGATCAGGGGCCTTGGCAAAAGACAGGTGCCTTTGTAGGAGTAAACCCAGGAGATCGTGTTGTGAATGTACGAGATTTAAATGGGTGTGGAGTAGGGCAGGCAGTTGTGTATATCATTGACTTTCCAAAATATTTCACACCAAATGGAGATGGATTCCATGATAGTTGGAATATCTCAAGTATTTCAAATCAACTTAATGCCAAAATTCAAATATTTGACAGATACGGTAAGTTTTTAAAAGAAATTCGACCATCCGGAGACGGTTGGGATGGGACTTATAATGGTGCTAAGTTACCCTCAAGTGATTATTGGTTTGTATTGAGTTATAATGAACCCGTAACAGGTGAGCCAACACTGTTAAACGCCCATTTTTCTCTAAAAAGATAGTCGTTCGTTTTAGTATTGAAAGTTTCTCAACCCTATAAACTCATACTTAATGTGAGTGAAACATTAGAATTTGTGCTATCTATTCTTGCAGAGTCTAAATTACCAGCATTAAAAAAGCGGCGATCAATTGAACGTTTAGAATTTTCATAAGCCAAATCTAATCGTGTTCCTCCAAAATCATATCCTATTCCAAGAGAAAACCCTTTAAGATCTCTGTACGTTGCGGTATTTTTGTAAGGACTTTGCTCTAGTTTATAGCCTCCACGATAACTAAATTTCTTATGTCTTAATTCGCCACCAATCCGTAGGGTATTCGCTACTTTTAAAGAGTTGCTGATGATCTTATTTTGCTGTGTGAAATAATTACTACTTGAATTGGATCTAAATTTAGTCGCACTATAGTCTTTTCTAGAATAATCAATACTAATTAATCCAGTGTCCCCAATAATAAAGGCTGCACTTCCCGTTATTTTTGCTGGAGTTCTCAAGTTGTACTCTGGAAATACATTAATAACTGCAGGGTCAACTTCAGCTTCTAGAGCTGTGGCATCCTCATAAGTGTAGAGGTACTGTGTTGTTTCCTCTCGTAATCGCAGCCAAGTCGGGCTATCGTATGTGAGCCCCAAACGTATAAAATCATTTACTTTCACAATGCTTCCAAGTTGTAACGAAAACCCTTCGCCAGTAGTTAAAAGTGTATTATTAAAATTAACTTGATTTATTGTTGACCCCGCATTGGTATTCTCTTCGTAAAAGTAAGTACTTCTTTCATAGTTTATTAAATGAGAATTTAAATTGATTCCAAAATAGACGTTTTTATCGTATTGAACGCCAAGATTTGCAGAAAATTTACCATTGTATCCTGTTGCGGTATAGTTGTATTCTTGATAGAAATCGCCCGCTGCGATATTAGAGGTATAAACCGTATTGTCGTTACTTGCTTCATCCTCAGGTTCTAAAATAAAACTTTCATAACCTAAAAATGCTTGTTGATAATCTGAGCCATAAGCAATACCAATTTCACTGTACGCTTGAGAAATGCTTTCGCCTTCTAATGCAGTAATCTCATCGAGTCGGAGTCCGTTGGCATAGTCGGTAAAATAACTCCCTATGGATTTTTGTGTAGTGCCAGCTGCAAAAAATCGGTTGTCATAATTTTGCAGTTGCTCGTAAAAAACACTGATCACAAATTTATTCCATAGAGATTCGGGGTCTCTATTATTAAAAACAAATGCCGCTCCAATTTGATTCATATCAAATGAATTGTCATTTAAACGTTGCGTATTGGACCCATAAAGCGCAGTGTTTGAAATGCCTTGGGTTGCAACCGTCATGGCGCCATGACTAAAATTAAAAATAGCTGCCCCTGCTGGATTAATACTTACTGCAGACATGTCGCCACCAAGTGCTCCAAAAGCACCACTCATAGACTTAAATCGTGCGGTTCCTTCTGTTTCCCCACTTGAATATCTTAAAGCATCCGTTAGGTTTTGACCAAAGGAGCTTCCCATGGAAACTAGTCCCATTAAAGTTAAAATTAAATTTTTCATGTGCTGTGTTGTTTATACCTAATTATTTCTTCTTCTTGTAGAGCCGCCGCTACTTCTGCTACTTCTTGGTGAACTTGATCTAGTGCTAGATCTAGTACTAGATCTCGAGGGAGAGCTCGAACGTGTTGTAGATCGCGTTGTTCTGTAAGATGAATTAGAACGTGAAGTATTGTTTGAGGGCCTCGTTGTTGTTCTAGGGCGTGTTATTGAATTGCTTCGTGTAGGACGCGTAGTAGTTCTAGATTGTGATGTTGATCTTGAGTTTGAGCGCGTCGTTGTTGATCGGCTTCGAGTTGCAGATCTTGTGTTTGACCGTGTGTTAGTTCGGCTTCGTGTTGTGGCACTTAAAACACTTCGAGTGCTTAGACTTCTGGAGTTTCTATATCTTGACCTTCCTCCATTAATGTACGCGTAAGACCGTCCTATGTAACGGTTGTATCCATTATTAAAGTAGCCATAATTGGTATAACAGCCATAGAAACAATACGGGTTGTACCATGGGTTATTCCATGGTCTGTACCATGAATTGTAATAGTTAGGCTGCCAGAAGCCAACACCCCAATTGTTCCAATAATTAAAGCCCCATCCATTGCCGTAAAACGGCCCATTGTCATAAACGTTTACAATTATTTCGCTGCTATTGTTCTCTCCCCAGCCAGCATAGTTATTTGCATTTTCAGTGTCGTTGGCGTAGGATCCTTCATAGGAATCAACATCTGTAAAAACAGTGGCGTTGTCCTCTTGGATTTGAAGGGATTTTTCTTTAAAATAATTTTTATAGTATTCTGAAGAATTAGACGTGTTGTCAACAGTTTCATTTACTTGTTGTGCGGGTTTAGATTCGGAATAAATCCCATCTTCATAGATCCCAGAATACTGGAATGATCCGCAAGAATTTAAACTTAAAAGAACTCCAACGGCTAAAGCGAGTGTCATTTGTTTCTTTAGGAAAGTAATAAATTTCATAAGTGTATAAATTAAATTGTTGAACGTCACAAAAATACTTAGTTTTGTCAAACCAATCATTTTAAGGTACTACTAACAATAGTTATGCCAAATTACAAAAATATGAGTAAAAACCTTACATCAAGATCCCAAGATTATTCAAAATGGTACAATGAACTTGTAGTTAAAGCCGATTTGGCCGAAAACTCTGCGGTCAGAGGTTGTATGGTTATTAAACCTTATGGCTATGCAATATGGGAAAAAATGCAAGCAGAATTAGACCGTATGTTTAAGGAAACTGGACATCAAAATGCGTATTTTCCATTATTTGTGCCAAAAAGTTTATTTGAAGCTGAAGAAAAAAATGCCGAAGGATTTGCAAAAGAATGTGCGGTAGTGACCCATTACCGTCTACAAAATGATCCGGATAACATAGGTAAACTTCGTGTCGATCCCAAAGCAAAACTCGAAGAAGAGTTAGTAGTCCGACCAACAAGTGAAGCGATTATTTGGAACACGTTTAAGGGCTGGGTACAATCGTACAGAGATTTACCGCTCTTAATTAATCAATGGGCTAATGTGGTACGATGGGAAATGCGAACACGTTTGTTTTTAAGAACAGCGGAATTTTTATGGCAAGAAGGACATACCGCTCATGCAACAAAAAGTGAGGCTGTTGAAGAAGCTAAACTAATGAATACGGTTTATGCAAATTTTGTTGAAAATTTTATGGCTATCCCTGTAATTCAGGGAGTCAAAACAGAGAGTGAGCGTTTTGCTGGGGCTGAAGAGACCTATTGTATTGAAGCGTTAATGCAAGACGGAAAAGCATTGCAAGCAGGAACCTCTCACTTTTTAGGGCAGAATTTTGCAAAAGCTTTTGATGTAAAATTTGCAAACAGCGAAGGAAAACAAGATTACGTATGGGCGACCTCATGGGGGGTTTCTACACGATTGATGGGGGCTTTAATTATGACGCATAGCGATGATAAAGGGTTGGTGTTACCACCAAACTTAGCGCCTTATCAAGTAGTCATTGTTCCAATTTATAAAAGCGAAGAGCAATTGGCTGAAATCACAACACAAGCCGAGGCAATAATGAGTGCGTTAAGAGCAGAGCATATTTCTGTAAAATACGATCATAGAACAACCCAACGTCCAGGGGCTAAATTTGCACAACACGAATTACAAGGCGTTCCATTAAGGATCGCTATTGGGCCCAAAGATATGGAGAGTGGTACGGTAGAGTTGGCGCGGAGAGATACATTGACCAAGCAAGTTGTGGACTTAGAAAACTTAACAGCCACAGTAAAAACATTGATTACAGAAATTCAAACAGATCTCTTTCAAAAAGCATTAGATTTTAGAGCAAGTCACATCACAGAAGTCGATACATTTGAAATGTTTAAAACGGTTTTAGAAGAAAAAACAGGATTTATTTCAGCGCATTGGGACGGAACCACAGAGACAGAAGACAAAATAAAAGAACTCACAAAAGCAACAATCCGATGTATTCCACTAGACTCGAAGTTAGAAGAAGGGGTTTGTGTGTTTTCAGGCCAACCTTCTAAACAACGTGTTTTATTTGCCAAAGCGTATTAATACTAACTTTTTTTAAAAAAAGTTAGTAAGAAGTTGTAACATTTAAAAATAGTTGTATTTTTGCAACCGCGTTAGAAATAATGCATGCTATTTGAAATAAAAACAGATTCGTAACGATTTTGTTTTTGAGTGTAATACATGGCCCGTTCGTCTATCGGCTAGGACGCCAGGTTTTCATCCTGGTAAGAGGGGTTCGATTCCCCTACGGGCTACAATTATTTAATAATAATAAAATTAAGAATTATGGCAAATCATAAGTCAGCTTTAAAAAGAATTAGGAGTAACGAGTCCAAGCGTGTGCTTAACAAGTATCAGCACAAAACGACTCGTAATGCAATTAAAAACTTGCGTGAACTAACGGATAAAAAAGAAGCACAAAAATCGTTTTCTAAAGTATCTTCTATGATTGATAAGTTAGCCAAAAACAACATCATTCACAACAATAAAGCAGCAAACCTTAAATCGGGCTTATCTAAATTTGTTGCAGCACTATAACACTATACTGTGTTATCCACTAGTTGGGTGACCATAGTAATCCCATAAAAATTTAAAAAATCCTGTGAAATAAACATCACAGGATTTTTTTTTGGATTAAAAACAGTTAACTTATTTCGTGTATTGTTTTACACTGTATTAGTAATATAAAAAAAGCCTTTCGATATCGAAAGGCTTTTTTTATGAGTTGAAATGAGTAATGAATTACCCGTTCATCGAGATTAAAAACTCTTCGTTGTTGCGTGTTTGTTTGAAACGCTCATTGATAAATTCCATCGCTTCCACAGGATTCATATCTGCTAGATACTTTCGCATCACCCACATGCGTTGGATGGTTTTTTCATCTAATAAGAGGTCGTCTCTACGGGTACTTGATGAAGTAAGGTCGATGGCAGGGAAAATACGACGGTTAGATATTTTACGATCCAATTGAAGTTCCATATTACCAGTTCCTTTAAATTCCTCAAAGATGACTTCGTCCATTTTAGACCCGGTTTCGGTCAATGCTGTTGCAATAATTGTGAGCGACCCTCCATTTTCTATATTTCGAGCGGCTCCGAAAAAACGTTTCGGTTTGTGAAGTGCATTGGCATCTACACCACCACTTAAAATTTTTCCAGATGCGGGCTGAACAGTATTGTAAGCACGTGCCAAACGCGTGATGGAATCTAAAAGTATTACGACATCATAGCCGCATTCTACAAGACGTTTTGCTTTTTCTAAGACGATGTTCGCAATTTTTACGTGTTCATGCGCTTCTTTATCAAAAGTTGAAGCAATAACCTCACCACGTACATTACGTTGCATGTCTGTAACTTCTTCAGGACGCTCATCAATAAGCAAAATCATTTGATACACTTCGGGATGGTTGGCCGCAATTCCATTGGCAACATCCTTAAGGAGCATTGTTTTTCCTGTTTTTGGTTGGGATACAATCATACCACGTTGGCCTTTTCCTATTGGAGAAAACAAGTCCATAATTCGAGTAGAAATTGTACTTTGTTTTTCGGCGATATTAAATTTTTCTTTTGGAAAGAGAGGGGTTAAGTGTTCAAAAGCGACACGATCTCTAACAATTTTCGGGTCCAATCCGTTAATTTTACTTACTCTAATGAGTGGAAAATATTTTTCTCCTTCTTTAGGCGGACGTACATGTCCTAACACAGTATCACCATTTTTTAATCCAAATAAACGGATTTGAGATTGAGATACATAAATATCATCAGGAGATGCTAAATAGTTGTAATCAGAGGATCTTAAGAAGCCATAACCATCTTGCATGACATCCAAAACGCCTTCACTTTCAATGATGGCATCGAATTCAAAATCAGGTTCTTTATAGCGGTTACGAGTGTCTTTGTTTCCGTTATTAACTTGTTTTTGGTTAGGGTTTTGGTTTTTTTGCTTTTGATTTGGATTTTGTTTTTGATTGGGGTTCTGTTTCTGATTAGGGTTTTGGTTTTTTTGTTTTTGAGGCTTTGGATTAAGTTTTGGAGTTCCATTAGTATATTCCTTAGTCTCAGAATTTGATTCTTTTTTATCCGTTAGTTTACTTTCAACGTTGGCCTTTGGCGCTGCATTTTCTATTGGAGCTGCTTCGGGTTTTGTATTGGGAGTTTTAGTAGGTTTTGAAATGCGTTCTCTTTTTGGTCGTGGTGTATTTGTTGTTGCTGCAGGTGTTGTACTTGGTTTAACAACCGTTGGGTTGGCAGCTTGTAAATCGAGTATTTGATATACCAAATCAATTTTTTTTAAACTCTTGAATTTTGGGATGTTTAGTTCCTTTGCAATTTCCTGAAGTTCAGGGAGTTTCTTTTCTTTTAATTGTGAAATTTCAAACATTATGTATGTGAGTTAATTTTAAATCTTTTAATAAATTAAAAAACTAATTATTGGAATAATTCTATGAAGAAGTAATTTTTATAGTAAATTGAGTAAGGCGAATTAAGTTTGGTTTCACCGTTATATATGCAATTATACAACTTTATTTTTAAACTTTTTATAGATGTAATAAAAAAGAAACTATTATTTTTGTAGAACATATTATTAACGATGCTTCAAAGAATTCAAACTGTATATTTATTATTATCCGCCATATGTTCTGGAGGACTGTCCCAAGTGCTGTCTTTAACCGCTGTAGGTTCGAATGTTGAATATGCCTTTGATTCGCTAGAGTATATGATTTTATTTTTAGCATCAGCGGCGCTGTCGTTGATCGCTGTTTTTTTATTCAAAACAAGACAGACCCAATTTGTGTTGGGGCGTTTAAACATTATATTAAACTTAATTTTACTAGGATTATTTATATATCGATTGCTAACTTTATCTGGAGAAACTGCGAATTCTGAGAAAGGTATTGGGTTGCTGCTTCCTATTGTTTCTATCGTGTTATTGGTGTTTGCCAATAAGGCCATCAAAAAGGATGAGGCGCTTGTAAAATCAGTGGATCGGTTGAGATAAATAACTGTAGTAGTAAGAGTGCGAAAAAAAACCTTGAGATTTCTCAGGGTTTTTTTATGGGGTTCTTTTAAATTCAATCACTTCAAGGTTTTGAATCTTTTGACCTGAAATTTCAAAACGGAGCAGTGTTCTGACGTTGTGAATTCCATATGTTCCTGCAGCTCCAGGATTCATATGTAGGAGGTTTAGTTTTTTATCATTCATCACCTTTAAGATGTGCGAATGGCCACATATAAATAGGTCGGGAGTGTGGACTTTAATCCGTTCTCTGACAGCAGGGGCATACCGCCCTGGATATCCACCAATGTGAGTCATCCAAACGTTTACACCTTCGCATCGAAATTTTAAATGTTCTGGAAATTCTAGACGAGCTTCTGCACTGTCAATATTACCAAAAACAGCCCGTAGTGGTTTCAGCTTTTTTATGGTATCCGTAACCTTTAGGTCGCCAATATCTCCTGCATGCCAAACCTCGTCAACCTGTTTCACATATTTTAGAATGTCTTCTCCCATATAACTGTGCGTATCTGAGAGTAATAGAATTTTTGTCATTAGAAAATGTTAATCTTAAAGCTATTAATGATAAAGTCTATTTATCTTTGTCTGTATAACTACAAAAGTATCAAATTAGCTTGAGATATTTTATTGATTTATCTTATAATGGTCGTGCCTATCACGGCTGGCAAATTCAACCCGATGTGAATACGGTTCAAGCGGAGCTCAATCATGCACTCAGTACTGTATTGAGGATTCCTTTGGAGTGTATGGGAGCTGGACGAACAGATACAGGGGTTCATGCCGAACAGATGGTGGCCCATTTTGATATCGATAAACTAATTGATGTCAAGGACCTCGTATATAAACTCAATGTACTTCTCCCAAAAGATATCCATATAAATAGTATTAAAGAAGTACATCCAGAAATTCACGCCCGTTTTGAAGCTATAAGTAGAACTTATGTTTATAAAATCTCAAGAACAAAAAATGCATTTAAATATAAGAATGAACATACATACACACTTCCACTAGATGTAGATTTGATGAACAAAGCAGCTAAAGCGTTGTTTGAGTACACAGATTTTCAATGTTTTTCAAAAGTAAAAACAGAGGTAAAAACATATGATTGTACTATAAAGGAAGCCCATTGGGAGTTGCACAAAAATAGCCTGCATTTTACAATCAAAGCTGATCGTTTTCTTAGAAATATGGTACGCGCCATTGTTGGTACACTGATAGAAGTGGGGGCTAAAAAAAGAACCTTAGAAGAATTTCATGAAATTATTTCTTCAAAAAACAGATCCAATGCTGGGACATCTGCACCAGCTCATGGACTATATCTGATTAATATAGAATATCCAAAATCAATCTATGTCCATTAAGAAGGCTAAAAGTAAAGTTTTTGATGCGCAGTTATTTAAAAGATTACTGCACTATATTAAGCCCTACACAGGATTTTTTATTCTTGCACAGACAACTGTCATTGGCTTGGCTGTCTTTGGCGCGCTTCGTCCCAAGGTTCTGCAATTGGCTATGGATCAAAATATTGAACAGAAATTTGAGCCAGGCTTTCTACACTATATGGTTCTTATGCTTGGACTGTTGATTCTTGAAGTGACGTGTAATTTGTTATTTATTTATTATGCAAGTTGGCTTGGTCAGTCGGTGGTAAGAGACATTCGAATTAAACTTTTTAATCATATCCTTGGCTTTAAAATGAAATATTTTGATAATTCTTCTGTGGGGGTTTTAATCACTCGTACGGTGACCGATATGGAACGTATTGCCGATATTTTTGGGGAAGGATTGTTTATGATTTTTAGTGATATCCTAAAAATGAGTGTTGTAGCCGTAGTCATGTTTTATATGAATTGGCGACTGAGTGTCATAGTATTTTGTACACTTCCAATTGTTTTGATTGCTACTAAAGTTTTTCAGAAGTACATGAAAAAAGCATTTGAAGATGTACGCACAGAAGTTTCAAATCTCAATTCTTTTGTTCAGGAGCGAATTACTGGCATGAAAATCGTTCAAATATTTACAAGAGAACAAATTGAATCTGATAAGTTTAGAGCAATCAACGAACGCCATAAAAAAGGTTGGATCAAAACCGTTTGGTATAATTCGGTGTTTTTTCCGATAGCAGATCTGTTATCATCCATAGCTTTGGGAACGGTGATTTGGCTTGGTGGTCTTAATACAGTATTGGATCAAACGGCTTCAATTGGAGATTTAACAGCATTTATTATGATGGTTCCAATGATTTTTAGACCCCTGAATC
>Ga0228672_1000249_pt1 | contig 31450 bp, 45 predicted proteins | sample 90DmetaG_FD_182788 | JGI IMG/M metagenome (GOLD analysis project Ga0228672, IMG submission 182788) | Seawater microbial communities from Monterey Bay, California, United States - 90D | ecosystem: Environmental > Aquatic > Marine > Coastal | place: USA: California | collected 2016-11-08 | reverse complement strand
CTGTTTTAACAATATCCCCTAATTTTGGGTATTCTGTAACCGCTGCAGACTTTTCTTTAGAGCCTGGATTTTCTAATCAATATGTAGACACGGTTGTTTTTACTCAAGATAATGCCAATGTACTATGCACAGTCACATTCTTAACAAGTGTTCAAATGCCTTCTGCTAACGTAACGATACCTTTGTGCATTGTAGGTCAAGGTGTTGTTAACGAAATAACAATAGGAGGAACAGTTACAGCGGTTGTGGGAGCTGATGTTACAGGGGGTAGTAGCGAGACAAATACTCCTTATTCTAACAGTGGCAATGTAGGAGTTAATGAATTGCTTTTTACAAGAACATATAACGCCGCAACAGGTTTTGCGTGGGCTAATAATGAACTGCCTTCAATAAATGTAACGCAAGGAAATCAATCTAATTATAATATAATACAAACCCCAATTTTTGATTCGCAAAATAGATTAACAAATATAACTTATGATGTTAATTACATATATCCATCCGCTGATATTTCAGGAGATCATATCGATATAGTAGTACCTAAAACAAATTTAATTTATAATCCTTTGCCAAGAATAACAGGATATACCTTTAATACTTCCGCATTAGGCAATGATGCTGAAATTAGATCTTTAGTGGTTTTAGGAACTCCTTCAGCAACTTTTAGTGCCACATTAAATGATGGTACAACAACAACAACAATTATAAACAATCAGCCTCTTGATGCAAACGGAAGATTTGAGCAAAATGTATCATTCCCAGCGTTAACAAAAGGAAGTCCTAATGTAACATATACTATTACATTAACAGGATCAAATGTGCCCTCATCTATTAATGGACCTAATCCTTTTGCTATATCTCAACTTAATGAAATATTAATTAGATTTAGAGATACAAACCCTCCTACGCCATTAAACGGTTGGCCAGCAGTAGACCCAAGAAGTACATTTAGAGCTCTCTCTATAAATCCAAATCGAGCTAGCTTAGAAAATTCAACTGGAGTTTGGCTTGTGGAGTTTGACTATACGATGACAACCGTTAGCGGTGGTAGTGGACATCATTTAACACTTATTAAACAGATAGAGATAGAAGATTTTTCTAATACAGAACAAATTATAGGTATTTGCGATGGTGCTCAAACAAATGTAACATCTCTTACTCTTGATAGCACGACAGGTGTATTGGCTGGAGATAAATTTAAAAACGCACCAGTAAGTCCTACCGGAAACCCATTGGCAGCGCCTTTTACGCATTCAGTTTCCTCCGTTGGATCTTCAACAAATTTAACGGTATCACCCGCTATTACTGTTTTAGAAAATGAGCCTTTAATTTTTACGCGAGCTAATGGTAATTTAATATCAATAATTAGCAGTGATTGCTCGCAAGTAGATAATGTAACTGTTGAACTAAAAGCTAAAATAGCTATTGTAGCATTTGGGGACGCAGGAGTTGATTATAATTTAAACTTAAGTAACATAATTTCATATACGCCGTAATGCCAGATATAACACTAACATTCGCAAATCCGCTTCCTGTCAATATTCAAACAGGAGATATAGCATGGTATGTTGACGCTTCTGAAGAAACAGAAGTTCAGATGGGGCCAATAACTTCAATAAGTGGAACTACTATCGTTGTAAATGCAGCAGCTGGGGTACCGCCTCCTGTAGCACAAGACTTTGTGTTTTACGTGAAAGATCCAATTGGGCATGTAGGTCAACTAAAGGGGTATTATGCTGAAATACAATTTAGAAATAATCATACTAAGTACGCAGAGTTATTTTCTGTGGGCACTGAAATATTTGAAAGCAGTAAATAATGTGTAATAATATAATAATAAAATAATAAAGATATGATACCAATGGGTGCAGTTATGTCTGGAGTCCAGGGCTTAATGGGAATAGCCGGAGGGATTATAGGCAGTGGCAAAAGAAAAAGAGAGCAAAGAAAAGCTCAGAATGAATTTAACGCGAGAAAAGCGCAGTTTGAAAATTTAGATACATCTAATGTATACGCGGGACTTGAAAACGTTTACGAAGACTTAACGGTAAATCAGCAACAAGCTGAATTTGCCAATAGAGCACAACAACAATCATTAGCTAATACTATGTCTGGTATGCAAGGCGCAGCTGGAGGATCAGGTATTGCCGCTTTAGCTCAAGCTATGGCAAACCAATCTTCAATGAATGCAGAAAGAGCTAGCGTAAGTATTGGCCAACAAGAAAGACAAAACCAAATGGCTCAAATGCAGCAAGAATCTAATCTGCAAAGAATGGAAGCTGCTGGCGAGTTAAAATCAAGAGAAGCAGAGCTCAATAAAGTTTCTACTTTAATGGGTATGTCAGGGCAGAGAGTTCAAGCCGCTAATGAAGCAAGAAACGCCGCAACTCAAGGGATACTAGGAGGTGTTGGCAACTTAGCCGGTGGGTTTGCTACTTCAGGCATTATGGGATAATACAATATTTTTAAAATGAATAAAGACTATATAAATAAACTAGTACAAACCGATCGCGATAAAGTGGGCAAGTTTTTGGCTGTTGCGGAAAGTGGGGCTGTTAAAGCAGGTCTAACACCTGAGCAGCAAAGAAAGCAAAGAGAGTATGTACAGCGTCAAGCAGATATTTATTCTAACGCTGCTTTTAGGGCTACTAATAAAGGTCTTAAACCTACAGATCCAGCGTACCTAGACAATGTAAGGGAGATGAATGGGGTTAGAAACAATTTAGAAAACCTAGCCACCCAACACAAAGCAATCGAAAAAAACCAAAAACAATTTTTAGACGATTTCAACGAGGGCAGAATTTCAAAAGCAAATTATGCGGATGGATCTACTATGCCTCTAGTTAACATTTACTCCGGTAAGTCTAACATGGAAATAGACGACTACGGTAATTTAATGTTTGAAGATGGTTTAGGTGAATTTAAACCTTATACTCAATTAGCGGATTATTCTTTAAAATCTTACGATACTGCTAATTCGCTGCTTTCCGATATAGGAAAAATAGCAGATTCCAAAAAAGGCCTCTCAGATGCTCAGATGGGTCTATTTAAAAATAAAATAGCCACTACTATAAATGAGGCAAGCAGAAGTGATATATTATCGATGATAAGTGACGACTTACTGCCTGGTCTTGATAATTTAGAAATACCAGAAGATTTAACAAATCCAGAGAACATAGGGCAGCTAAAGTCATTTATAATACAAACTATAGGTAACGCAGGAACAGAAATAAATGATTCATTTTTTACGCCTAGCGGCTCAGGTTCAGATTCAGGTTCAGACCCTAACAAAAAAACAAAAGATGGATATGTAATGGGATCCAATACTGGTATACCGTTAGATCAAAGACAATCTTATTTTGATCAAATAACCGCTTTGGAAGATGGTGAAAGGATCACCATAGAAGGATTTAGTGGGTCTAATGACCCTAAGCCGACTAGAAAAGGCGGCCGAGGAAAAGTTGATTACACAATACAAGCTATGAAAGATGGTACATATACATATTATGGTGTAGACTCTAAAACAAAAAAGGAGGTTACCCGCGGTCCTATTAGTGAAGAGGAGCTAAGATTAGAGATCCTAGGCGAAGGTTCTGGAGATATTTTAGAAGGAGCAGAGATTGTTCCTGCTGGAGAAGCTGGGTCCAGCGCAGAAAATCCCGCTACTTGGTCTCCTGGTGGTGCTCAGCCAACTATAGCGGCCAATAAAAATACCGCAAAAACGCCTACTTTTAAAAATGTAGACCGCAGTAGTCTTAATAGAATGACAATACAAGGGTCTTCTGGCGGCAACAAGGCAAATATATTGAGAGACGGCAAACCTATATCTTCTAAAAAAAGCGGTATTACAGTAACTGGAGTAAGAGCAGAGGGAAATGATGTTGTAGTTGATGCTAAATTTCTTGGAATGAGCCAAACTGGAGATCTTGGTAGATTTAAGCAGAGCGGCAATGACTTTAAGTTTGTTCCGGGTAAAGACTACAAAAAACTTGGTCAATCACCTAAAGATAAAAGAGATTTTGATAATTTCATTAGAGCAGTAGAAAGCGATCCAAGATTTGCCGCTGAGGTTTTAGCTTCTGTAAGAGGAAATAAAGATTTTTTACCAAAAAATTATTAATAAAATAAAATAATATGCCAAAGTACAAACTAAAAAACGGTAAATACGTTGTGGTAGGCTCTAAGGATATGGAGCTGTTTTTAGCTTCTGAAGATGCCAAAGGCGCTGAATTTATTGAAGAAAAAAAAGCAATAGGCCCTGCAAATGCGGAGACAAATGTAGTGCCGGAAAACGATACGGTCTCCAGCTTGGAAAATGGTTCTTCGGAATTACCAGAAATTTCTGACGAGGATAAAAAATTCTTTAGCGAATTTGGCATTGACTTTAAACCAGAGCGCCAGAAAAAGCCTATAGATCCTATAGATATTAAAAATATAGAAAGAAATAAGCCTAAAGTAAGACCCGGAGATAACGTTCCGCTTGAAACACCTTTTTCGCAAACTGATATAAAAGCAGAGAAGAAGGCAAAGGAAAAAGGAACAGAAGTTCGGGTACAATCAAATAAAGCTTTTAAACAAACATTAGAAAACTTTTTAAATCAAGATCTTACAGAATTTGGGGAATTTAATCAAAGGTTTGTTAAACCCGAATTTAAAGATGTATACAATAACCCAGACACAGGGATAACTGAAGGGCTTATATTCAAAGACGTTATAAGAGGTAGAAATATATCAGAGTTATCTGAAAATCCTGAATTTCAAGCCTCAGTAAGAAAAAACGTTAAAGACTTATACGAAGAAGCAAATCCTAATCTACCTCTGCCTTCTAACAGGCAAATGGATTTATTTGTTAAAAATGCGATTAATGACCAGGTTGCAGACTTGAAAGAAGACGAGCGTTTTGAGGCTCTAAAAGAAAAAGATTTTTTAATTGAACAAGGCGAGTATAGCACATTTTTAAATAACAGCATAAATGCTGATATAAATGAAATGAGCGATGTTAAAAAAATAGCCGCAAAAAGCAGGCAGAGACAAGCTCAATTACAAAACCTTCTTAAGGCTCCAGACTTAAATCCGAAAGCAAAAGAAGTCTTATTGACCGAGTATAACAGCTTGCAAGAAAACTACAATGATTTATTAAAAAACATTGACTCAGATTACAAATCATACATGAACCTTTCCACTGGTCGGCGCGTTGATGCAAAAACAGCAGCAGAGCTACCATCTGATGAGGTTGTGGACTTATCAGAGGAAGATACTCGTTTAGCAAAATATTACAGTTCACTTCCTACAGAAAAACTGGAGCAAGAATATTTTCAACACCACATTAAAAAGCAAAACTACCAAAAACAAAGAAACAAAATATACAAGACCAAACCTGTTAAAGATTGGTTTATGAATAATGATTCTAATGATTTTTGGAAAAAATACACAAAGAACGAAGATGGCAGTTATAATATACCGCTAAAAGACTATATAACGGCTGGGGGTCGTGAGCAATCTAGAATGAATGGTGTGTTTGATGCGGATACAATTCAAAAAATGAAGCGAGATCGCTTTTATTTGACAAAGGATAAAACAGCATTAACTAAAAAAGAAGAGGCCTTAGAGACCGCTTATTTACTCAATGTTGACCCTGTTAGTGTTGCTGAAGGAATGAACTTTGGCAGTGGTGTTACTAGATTTTTGGAAGCTACATCGTCTGCTTTTATAGGCGAAGACAAAACGGTTGCTTCTTTTGGTACATCAAGAAGAAAAGAACTTGATGAACTGGAAAGCGTTTTAATAGATTCAGGTGTTTACGATCCTAATAATAAAGAGCAAAAAGACGAACTGGAAGCTTTTAAAAGAAGTCGCGCTATGGCAGTCACAGAGGGGGTTGCTGAATTTACGCCTGCTTTATTACAATTTGCTGTTGCCAATAAAGTTGCCGGTCTTTCGGGTATGAATGCTGTTATACAAAATCTTTTAAGATCGTCCTCATCTACGAAAAAGGCTACTGGCTTTGTTTTAGGGGCACTACTTGAAGAAGCTAAGTTTAAGGCTGTTACTGGCGGTAAATCACAAACAGGCGGTGGAGCAGGGTTTTATATTGGAGGTGCAGCAGCTAGATTTTTAATTCCATTTAGGTTTGCCTCCACAAGGGCGAATGCTATATTAGAAAAAGTTGTATTAAGTGGAGTAGGTGGAGCCACAGCTAGTGAAGTTGCTTTATTAACAGAAGCAATGTACAAAGAAGTAGCTAACACAAAAGCTTTTGAAACTTCTATGGAAGAAGAGTTTGGCTCAACTGATGAGGTTTTTGAAAGATGGCTTACAAACTCTGCAGTATTTGGTATTATTGGTAGCTATGGTTTTTTTAAAAATAATTTTTTAGATCTTAAATCTAGAGCCGCTAAAAGAAGATACATCGATAACTTACAAGAAAAAATTGATAACGGTGAGTTCAAAGGAGCAGAGCTAGAGGGTAATAAAAGAAAAATAGCTTTTTTAGATAACCAAATAGCTGTAGCAGAAAGAGAATTTAACAAGCAGGATATTGCATCTCAAAAAGCGCAAATGGATCAGGCTAGAAAAATAATAGCTGAAAATAAAGTTCCAGATTTTAATGCAGAAGGAAAACTTGTAGGATTTAAAGAAGCAACAAGGTCTGATATTAGAGAAGCCGAAAATACTATAGCTAAGGTTCAAGGTAATATTGCAGCAGCGCAAAGAAATATAAATAGACAATTTGAAAATTTAGTTAAAAGTGGTGTTGCTAACGGTAAGAAGTTAAAATTAGAAATAACAGATAAGCCATTATTAAACGGAGACAAGGCTGGCTATAATTCAACCACAAATACTTTTAAATTTGATATAAATTCATATAAACCCGGTGTATTTGCACAAGAAGCGGGACACTTTTTTATGGACATGGCTTTTAAAAATGACCCTTTAATAGCTAAACAATTTAAAGAAAAAATTAAATCCGATGTAGAAGGCCGTTTTAATAGTATTGGCCAAGAATTTACTTTGCCAAATAAACCGGGTGAAAAATTTACATTTGAAGAGGCTATAAATGAAGCTTATGGCAAAAACAGACCGACGGAAGAATATGTAATGAACGTGGTTGAGTTCCTACAAGCTCCTCGTAATAGAGAAATATTATTACAGTCTGGTGTTTTACAGTCGTTAAAAAGAAATATTATAACAGCTGGGCAAAATATAGGATTACAATATGGCAATAAAAAAGACTTTACAACAGGCGATCAAGTTTTAGAGTTTTTATTTAGTCTTGGTAAAGTTGCAGAAGGCGGTAATTCCTCTGCAATAAAGAAAAAATTTGATGCTTTTAAAAATATTGTTATTGATGGCAATAAGCTTTTAAATAAGCAAACAGGTCAAGAGTTAAAAACAGATAAAGAGGTTGAAAAAGATTTATCTTCAAAAGAAATAAACCCTGCTGAGAAAAAAGATATATTTTCAAAAGCAACAAAGGCATACGAAGAAATTATTAATTCAGGGGGCAGCGTAGAGCAAGCGGGCGTTATGGTTGGATATGAATTTCAGCCGTTAGTGAAAGCAAAGATTAAATCTTATATGGATCGCAACGGTCTAAATAATATACCTGAAGAAACTATAAATGACATCGTTTCTGATGTATCTTTAGGAACAGGAAAGGGATCACAAAATATACCTGGACTTGTTAAGTCTTATAAAGAAAGTGGCGAAGCTAGCTTAACCTCCTATGTGTTTGGTCAGCTAAATAATAAAATACTAGGTGTATTAAAGTTGCCTCAATATAAAGATATATTCAATACAGTGTCCATAGACAAAGACCCAGCTAAAGCAGCCAATATAGCCGAGTCAGAGGGGCTAGGTGGCGCGCCCTCTGGATTCGTAGATATCTCGTCTCCAGTTAAAAATACTAGGCTAGCGGATCAACAAGCTGAGACTAGAATGGGAGTTGATCAACAGTTTAAAGATGCCGCTGAAAAAATAGGAGATCTTGGCTTAATGGGTACAAAGCTATCTGACCTTGATGCTAAATCTAGAGGTACTATAGGTGATGCTAAGGTGGCTATGCTAGAAAGTAATAAAGCTAGGGTTACTACAGGCGGAAAAACTGAGGTAATTAGAGCAAGATCGCCTAAAGATGTCCAGAAAAACCTTGGTGTAGCGGAAAAATATAAGAAATTTCCAACAGCAATAAACGAAATTACCGAAATTGCAAAAAATAAATTGGTACCTGAATTTGAAAGACAGTTTAAATTAAAAGATAATTATACTCCAACTCCTGAATATGAGAACTTTATAGAAAGGAGTTTTCCTTTGTTTAAAAATTACATAAGCCAATCGGCTATAAACAAAAGATTTGCACCTTTTAAAGAAGCAGTTATTGATAAAGCAACAGGCAAGCAGGCTAGAGAAAAAACAGCAGCTGGTAATCCTATATTTGCAAAAAAGAATATTACCCCAGAGGAGTGGAAAGAATATTTTATAGGCGATGGTAAAATGCGTATAGATGGAAAACGAAGATCTTTATTTGAAGCGCTTTCTACTGAGATTGGCTTTGACAAGGTAATGTTAAAGTTAACCAACGAATCTATGCGTAAGCAAATAGAATCCCGTCAAGAAGATCTAGGGGTAGATCTGGTAGAAAACTATGTAGCTTTAGTTTCAAAGAGCATCGATAGAGGAATAAATACAGAGTTGAATTCAAAGGTTATAGAGGCTGTTAAAAAAGGAGGCGGTAGATTTGAAAATGTATTTTTTGATAAAAACGGTAATTTTAGACCAATTGATGAGATAGAAAAATTAAAAGGCGGTCCGGAAGGTTTAAGGCTTATAGAAGAACAAGCTATGGCCGATTCACGCGCGTCCACAGAGTATATAAAACAAGAGGGCAGAGTTAACGAAGACTTAATAGCAAAACTAAAAGCAAGAAACGTTGATGGTGCGGAACTTTATAAAAACATAAGAAGCTCTTCGCCGGAATCAATAGAAAAATTTAAATCTCACATTAAAGATATTGTATCCTATTTACCAAAAGAAGCATTAGATTTAACTAGCGCAAAATCTTCAAGAACCGACGGAGGTATTATAGCCGCAATTATGTCTTGGACTAGCAGAGAAGTAAAGGCTACCGGGGAAAAATTAAATAGAGAAAGTTTTGTTGATCTATTTAGTAAAGATTTTGGTAAAAATCAATTACCTGAGAATGTTAAAAAACTTTGGAACGAAGCTATTGAGTTAGCAGAAAATAACAATCTTAAGGGCAAAGGTATAACAATAACAAATAAGTCTAGAAAATTTTACGAAGAAGCTTCTGAAATATCCGCGGACAAGACCCTAAATGAGCTACAGCAAAAAGAAAAGATTAGTAACCTTGAGGGCAAACAAGAAGCCATAACTGATATTAAGGTTAAAGAAAAAATATTAGATGCTCTTTTAGCAACAATAGGGGAAATAGGATCAAAGCTTGAGGGGGCTGAACTCAAAAGTTTTTCCCAGTCTGTTGGCAAAATGTTACTAAACAACGACGGTACAGGCATTAGAAAATTTTCTTCTGAAAAATATATAGAGTTAAATTCGTTTGATAAATCTAAAAATGAACATTTAATGTCCAAGGCAGAATTTGGAGCTGAGGTTATTGATGCTTTATTAAAAGGTGAACTTAATATTGAAAAAATTAAGGAAATAACATCTCAATACAATAGTGTTATAGGTAGCAAAAAAGGGCAAGAAATAGCAGACGGGATGCTAGGTACAACTATTGAAAATGCAGCAAGGCTAAAAATGATAGCCTCAAAAATAGTGAACGGAAAAATATCTAATGCTGAAATATCTGCTTTAAAAGATTTTTATAATTGGACAACAGGCGAAACTGCTTATTCTGAAATGGTTAAAGAGTATGCGGAAAAAGCTAAAAACTCAATAATTAAAGCTGAAAAAGGTACAATTAAAGAAAATAATAAAGTTGCATTAGAATCTGAACTTCTTAATGTCACAGAAAATACAACAACAGAATCTTTCGCTAGCAAAACTATAACATTTGGAAAAGCTTTTGAAAATGCAAAAGACCCTAATAAAAAACGAAAAGGTATATCTGTTTTTGATTTTGACGATACATTAGCTAGAACGAAGTCTAACGTGCTATACACAATGCCTAACGGCAAAACTGGCAAATTAAATGCAACAGAGTTTGCAAAAAAATCGGAAGCCTTAGAAGCTGCTGGAGCTAAGTTTGATTTTAGTGAGTTTAGTAAAGTTGTTCAAGGCAAGCTAGGTCCTCTGTTTAGTGAAGCACAAAAGAAGGCTGGAAAGTTTACAACTAAAGATGTTTTTGTTTTAACTGCGCGTCCTGCTAATTCAGCCAAAGCTATTAGAGAATTTTTAAAGTCCGAAGGGTTAGATATACCATTAGAAAATATAGTTGGACTTGGAGATGGTGCGCCTAAAGCGAAATCAGAGTGGATGGTTGGCAAAGTTGCCGAGGGCTACAATGATTTCTATTTTGCAGATGATGCTATAAAAAATGTTAAAGCGGTTAAAACAGCTTTAGATTTATTTGACGTTAAATCCGATGTCCAGCAAGCTATAATGTCTTCTAAGCAAATAAACCTAAGTGGCGAACTTAACAAAATGATTGAGCGCAAAAAAGGTATACCAGCTCGTAAAAAAGTGTCTGCAGCGCAGGCAACAAATTTAGGCAGAAAGAAAGGCAAATTTGATTTGTTTTTACCTCCTAATGCAGAGGACTTTGCTGGAATGCTTTACAAATTTTATGGCAAAGGTGAGCAAGGTAATAAAGACATGGCTTTAATGAAGAAGGTATTACTTGAGCCTTTTAACAGGGCCGAAAATGCTATAAGCTCCTACAGACAAAATTTAGGTAATGATTTTAAAGCATTAGAAAAACAGATTGGCAACATTGACGCTAAGATGGGCAAAGAAGCAAAATTAAATCTTAAAGAAGCAGGGTTTAATGCAGATCAAGCAGTACGCGTTTCAATATGGAAATCTTTAAAATACGATATACCCGGTATTAAAAAATCTGAAATTAATCTTTTAAATAAGATAGTTAAAAATGACCCTAGACTTAGCGCTTATGCAAAAGGCATATTAGGTATTACTAAAACAAAAGAATCTTATCCTAAGCCTAGTGAAAGTTGGTTTTCAAGCAATATAAGATATGATCTTTTTAAACATTCAAACGAAGGGGCTAGAGCCGAATTTTTAAAAGAATGGGTTGAAAATGTGGACGCTATGTTTACCCAAGACAACCTAAATAAAATAGAAGCAGCCTACGGAAAAGGATACGTTGATAACCTACAGCAAATTATTGCTAGAATGAAATCAGGTAAAAGTAGACCTGAAAATTTAAGCAAAGAAGCTAGAGCAGGGCTTGACTATATAAACGGGTCCGTAGGGGTTATTATGTTTTTAAATTCTAGATCAGCAATACTACAAACAATATCAGCAGTAAATTATTTAAACTGGAGTGATAACAATCCTATCGCAGTAGCATCAACATTAAAAAACCCAAAACAATTTGCTAAGACTTTTGTTGAAATATTTAATTCAGACTTTTTAAAGCAACGTAGATCAGGTTTAGAAATAAATGTAGAAGAAGCTGAAATAGCGAAGGCTGTTGAAAGGAGCAAAGGTAAAGCTAGATATTTATACGATGCCCTAATAAAAATAGGTTTTACACCAACACAATTAGCAGATAGTTTTGCTATTGCCGCAGGTGGAACTCCTTTTTTAATAAATAGAACTAAAACATATTCAAAAGCAGGTCTTTCGCCTGAAGCCGCAAAGAAAAAAGCCTTTGAGGACTTTAGATCTTTGTCAGAAGAAAACCAGCAGTCTTCAAGACAAGACAGGGTTTCAAATTTGCAGACAGGCGTTTTAGGTAGATTGCTATTTGCGTTTAATAACACACCTATGCAAATGACTCGTTTGTTTAAAAAACGATCTTTAGATTTAATAAACAGGAGAGGGGATGCTAAAACAAATATATCGGGCATGGTATATTATGGCCTTGTGCAAAGTATTATATTCTACGCAATGCAACAAGCAAGATTCTTGGACATGTTTGGGGGCGATGATGAAGAAGTATCACAAGAAGAAAAAGAATTTAACCAAAAAAATAGAGATAAGCGAAACGCAAGATTACTTAATTCAACTTTAGATGGATTTTTGAACGGCGCAGGTTTACCTGGTAAGATTCTTACTACAGGTAAGAACGCTTTAGCTGAATACTATAGAGAAAAACCTAAAGGATATAGAGCAGAATATGCGGATGTAATTAATGAAGAATTAGGTATTTCACCTCCGCTGTCAAGTAAAGTTAAAAAACAGTCCTCTGCTTTTAAAACATTTAGATATTATTCAACAAAAAAAGGTAAAGAAGAACTAGAACAATATGGCAAGTATGCTTTAGACAACCCCATGTTAATGGCCAGAGCAAAAATATTTTCTTCTATAACTAATGTGCCTACGGATAGAATATTAAGCAAGATAGATAATTTAAAGTTAGCATTGACTGACGGAACTATTGAGCCAACTAAAAGGTTAGCATTAGCTGCCGGGTGGGACAAGTGGAGCTTAGGATTTTATGATGATGTTTTTGTTCCCGCAGAAGAGAAAAAAGCTCAAACAAAAAAGAACAGAGCCGAGGGTAGAAAAAAAGCTAAAGTAACAAGAGAAAGAAATAAAAAAAGAAAGCAAGACAGTCTAATTAATGTTAGATCAAAAATGACTACTGAACAAGTAATAGAAGATCTAAGAAACGAACTAAATAAAAAATAATGAACGAACCAATCACATCGCGCGTTATGAAGCGCAAAAGTAAAAATTTCCCAATAAATCAAGAAGTTACAAAAAATGCAGATGGAACAGGCGGGCCTATTAGTATTGCTAAGAAAAAAGACGCATGCTACCGTAAAGTAAAAGCCAGATATGATGTTTTTCCTTCGGCTTATGCAAGTGGTGCTATTGCAGCCTGTAGAAAAAAAGGCGCTGCTAATTGGGGTAATAGTTCTCCATCTAAACAAACCACTACTCCTCCTCCTGGGTTCACTGATAAGCTTTATGAAAAAGGTGAAGTAATAAAAGATAAAATGAAAAATCTTGAAAAAGAGGCATTTATTAGATCTAATTATTCTTCTGAAAATTATGAAGAAAGCAAAGGAGAGAAAAAAGCTCAAAGAAAATTAAAAAGACTAGGTAAAAAACTTACTCGGGTAGAAAAAAGAGAAAAGAAAAAAAGAAAGAAATATAATTACTAATGGCTTTTAAATTAGATTCACCTTTTAAGGTACGTAAAACAAAAAAAGGCGCAAATTTAAAACGCTGGTTTAAAGAAAAATGGATTGATACCAGAACAGGTAAACCTTGCGGTAGATCTGAAGGTGAAAATCGAGGAACGCCATACTGTAGACCAAGTAAAAGAATATCAAGTGAAACACCAAAAACTTCTGGTGAGATGACCTCTGCAGAAAAAAGAAAAAAAGAAAATGAAAAGAAAAGGCTCGGGCAACCTAAAGGTAAACCACGCCGAGTTAAACCTGTTAAACGAAGAAAATGAACATTCAAGAGCTAAAACTTTATTTAATTAACGGCAGCACATTAGGCGTAACAACATTTACTCAAATAGAAGATTGGTTGAAAATAATATTATTAGTAGTAACCATAGGGTATACTATTGCTAAATGGTCAAAAGTAAATGAGGACGAATGAAATACTTTAAGCTAAAGGAATTTGATTCTCCTGACGCACCGGAAAGTGGTAAACATATGAATGAAGAATTTTTACATATGCTTGATGCTGCGCGTAAAATATACGGTAAACCAATGCGGGTTAACTCAGGCTATAGAACCGAAGCTCATAATAAAAAAGTTGGTGGGGTTAGTTCTTCTTCTCATTTAAAAGGCTTAGCTGCTGACATAAGCTGTAAGAGCCTTAATGATAGATTTAATATGATTCAAGCGTTTTTAAAAGCTGGCTTTAAAAGAATAGGTGTTGCAGGTACATTTATACACATTGACAACGACAAAGATAAGTCTCAAAATGTAATGTGGACATATTAAAAAAGGGCACCGTTTCCAGCGCCCTCTTTCCAACTAACTAAACAACTAACCATCACACGCAAGACAATCTTCACTCATCGCTTGCTGTGCAATATCTCCACGTAGAACACTCTCTGTTCTCGTATAATATAAAGTCTTTACTCCTTTTTTCCAAGCATCAAAATGTACTTTATTAAGCCACTTAGGTGTAGCCTCGCTAGGAAAAGCGAGATTCAAACTAACCGACTGATCTATGTATTGTTGGCGTATGCCAGCTTGATTTACTAGCTCCAGTTGGTTTATTTCTTTAAAAGTTTTAAAAACTTCTTTAGCTGGTATATCATGCCCCATAGTAATATTACTAAGCTCGTTAATATCCTGAACCGAACCTCCATCAGCAAGGATCTTATTCCATATTTCATTCGTATTTAATTTGTGTTTTCTTAATAATTTTAAAAGTGTAGGATTTTTACGTATAAACGTGCCTTTAGCGGATTGCTCTGTAAATACATTAGCAGCCCAGGGTTCTATTCCTGGCGAAATGTTTCCGCTAAGCTTTGAATTACTAACAGTGGGAGCAATAGCACGCAGGTGAGTATTACGCATACCAGTACCAACACACCACAAAGGTTCGCCATAAATTTCAGCAAGATCTCTGGAAGCTCTTTCACTTTCAATTTTAATTTGCGAAAATATTTTCCTAGTTTCAAACTGAGCCAAGAGACCTTCAAAAGGAAGGCCATTATCTTGGAGATACGTGTGCCATCCGAGTACACCCAACCCAAGTGCTCGTCCTTTAGTAGCAGAACGAACGGCGTTTTCAAAACCTCTAAGTCCTTTTGCTCTTTGAATAAATTCCTCCATAACGCCATCGAGAAACCATATAGCGTCGTATATAAGGTTAGTACCTTTCCATTCTTCATATTTAGCTAAATTTAATGATGATAAACAACAAACAAAACTATGATTTTCATCAGTATGCAATGTGATTTCAGAACATATATTTGTCATATGAACTTTTAAACCGTTTTCTTTATATGCTTTTGGATTTGCTTTATTAGTGTTTCCTTTAAATAATATATACGGTTCTCCAGTTGCTTTTCGCTTTCTAAGTAATTTACTCCATCGAGATCTAGCGTCCGCATCTCCTTGTTCAAGGCGTCGCATAAACTTATCACCCACAACTGCACACTGATGTAAATTAAGCGATTGTCTGTTGACATCTCCTTTAGGCTCTCTAATTTCAAGCCATTCTTCGAAATCGTCGTGTTCAATATTGATGTTAACCGATGCTGCTCCTCTTCTGACTGATCCTTGATTAGTCGCGAGTATTGTTGAATCATATATTTTACAAAAAGGGACAACTCCGTCTGATGTTCCATTTCCTGTTATTTTAGCGCCAGCGGGTCTTATTTGATTAACTCCGATACCAACTCCACCGCCGTGCTTGGCGAGTAGCATCATTTCTAAATTCTTTTGTCCTATGTCTTGTATACTATCAGCTACGTCGATACCAAAACAGCTAATAGGCAAGCCGCGATCAGTACCGGTGTTAGATAATACAGGACTAGCAAGACAAAGCCAACCGTTCCAGATATACTCGAAGAATGTTTCTGCCATTTCTGGTTTGAATAATCTACGAGCAACTGTTTTACTGACGCGCATGTATGCTTCTCTAGGTGTTTCTCCGTCAAATAAATATCCCCCGGATATAGTTTTCTTGTATACGTCGTTATTACCCCATGCAGGGTAATCTTCACCTTTTTTCCAGTTTTCATTCCACATTATCTTATAAAGTGTGTTATCCAGGCTATAAGCCCATTAATATTAAGTGCTACTAAATTCCATTGTTTACGCGATGAGGTTTGTATAACAACGCATATAAAACCAAATATGTATAGCATCGGGTCTATTGTCCATTGAGCCGCAATCAAAAGACCGGATCCCATATAACCTATACGAGACGCGAACTTTTGATATGATGTTAATTTGTTTGTATAAGCAAGAAGCTTAAGTAGTTTTATTTTTGTTACCATATATCTTCAAAATCTTCTCCTTCATTAGCTTTACTATAATCTGTCGGTCTAATAGCGAAAAAATCAGTATGAGTGACGCCCCCGGTAAGATGATAGAACCAATCAAGATTAGACGCTGCGTTTTTGTCATACGGGAAATAGTTCCCCAAGTCAACGTAGCCCAGCTCAACAAGTTTTTCATTTGCTCTCTTTTTTATGAAGTGCTTTAGGTCATTAGACTTTATGCCTTCAATGTCTCCCATTTCAAACATCTTTTCTATATATTGCCATTCTAGCTTAACCATTGTTTCAGCAGCTTTTATAATATCTTCTCGACATAAATTCAGTAATTGATTGTTTTCACTGCACATATCTTGAAACAGTTTACATCCCATTTTACTGTGTAATGATTCGTCTCTGACTGACCACTTCATTTGTTGCCCGATACCCTTAAGTAAATTTCGAAGCTGAAAACTATAAAGCACTGCGAAAGCACTATACAGACTAACTCCTTCGGCGAAGGCTGAAAATACAGCCAGGCTTTTCGCAATCCCCACAGGATCACTACCGTTATAAGCAACCAAATTATCAAATCTTTCAGACGTTGCTGGTTCGTGTAAAAATGCTTCATAATCTTCTAATCCTAATGTTTCATTTAAATAGCTGTAAGCCACAGCATGTACAGTCTCTTGCGAGCCAAACATCATTGCCATTTGCCTAATTTCGTGTTTAGGAAACCACGATACGACGTTCTGGGTCCAGTAATCTGAAACGGCGCATTCGGTTTGCGCGAACCCAAGAAGTATGTTCCCGACGAGATTCTTTTCTTTGTCATTTAGTTTTTCTTTCCAATCTTTAATATCGCTCTGCATTGAGATTTCAGTATGCAACCAAAATGCTTGTGCTTGTTTTAACCAACCTTCAGTGTAATACTCTGGGTATTCAAACGGTTTGTACGCAATGCGCTCATCAAATAATCCCATTAATTATCTATTTCAATTGCTAAATCTACAAATGGTAAATAAAACACGTGAGTGGTAAAGGTTTTTTCTTTATAAGACCTAACACCAAATAATATACCTGGGTATAATCCTATACTTACTGACCAGCTTTTTTCTATTTTATTTTCCATAAACTTTTATATCATATTTATTCATAATTTCTATTAATTCTTTATATTTTATTTTACCCCGTATATCCCAACTCCATTTAATAAACTTATCGATCTGACGCTCGGCATACTTCTGTCTAGCTATCCTTTTCGCTTCGAAAGGATTATGCTTATTGTCTCGTCGCATTCTTTTTGATTTTGTGGTTTATACAATGTTACGTTAGGAAATTGATTCATAACTAATCTTTTGAACAACTTCCAACGCATTGGGAATGATTCGTTAGCCCTGCCTTTTGTTTCAATTATAAAGTCTTCGCCAATAAAATCTGGCGTATACTTAATAGGCAGTATGCGTTTGCATCCTCTATTTTTGTAATCACCTTTACCGTTGGCTTGTCTTTCATATACTTCATTATCAAAATGAAAGCCAGCCAATAAAACAAAAGTCTCTCCTTCGTATTTAGCTTTGATCTTAGCTTTTTTCAAAGCCATATACATATAACGTTCTAAGCCTGAAGCAAAGTTAATCCCGTCATAAGTAACTTTTTTACTTACAACAGGACCACGCTTCTTGCTTTTTCTTTTATAAGGTCTCCTCTTCATGAACTTCGTAGTTTTTTAATAATGCTTCTTGGAGTTCTTCTGTTGTTGATTCTTTCAACTTTTGAAGATACAATACAGCATCCATTAGTTCTTCTTGCAAATGATTGATCCATGTAAATACATTTGACTTGTCATCTTCAAGAGTAACACCATATTTTGCAAAGCCTATATCAGATCTTGATACGAACTTAGTAACAACACGTTCAACAACTGGATCTCTAAATTCTATTTCTTTTTTATTCATAACATTTCTTTTAATAAATCAGTAGCTTGGTCAGCAGTTATTCCGGTTTTTACAAATGTTCCGTTGTGCATTACACCAATTCTATTAGCTATTTCATTGTATGCTGAATCAATACAATTTTCAATTTGCATACCTTCTAAAGCTGCTAAATTTGTAAGCACTACAACCATATCCCCAATAGCGTCTTTAATTTCGTACGCGTCTTTATTTAGTAAAGCAGCCGCTAGCTCTCCAGCTTCTTCCATAAGCTTAACATATTGCGTATGAGAATTACCTTTATCGTATATACCTTTATCTTTAGCCCATAATCTTATAAGATCAAATCTATCTGGTATTGAGTTAGGATCGTGTACAGGGTTAAAAAAGGCCTCATAGAAAGCCTTGTTATATATATAGCTTCGATCGTTATTATACATCGAAGTTTTAGCATTTTGCATTATCCAGGGTATATGTTCTTTTTGTAATTTAAACTTAAACTCTGGGGTTTCCCATTCTATTCCTAAGTTATCGTAAAGGTTGCCTCTTAGTTTATTTAACGGTACGGGAAACGTACTTGTTTGTTCTGTTGGATTTATTTTCATATTTGATTTGAATAAATTTTTATATAATGTCCGGTCTTTTTTATAGCCATAAGACTGTTGAAGTTCTATTTCTTTGTTAGATATTAAATCAATATCATCACTTGTAAATAAAACTTCGTATTCTCCTGGCGCATAACCTTGTTGCTCCGTAACTCTCTTATTAAGATTACGTGTAACTCCAATTTTTTTACCAGGAATGTGATAAATGTTGTACATATTTTTATTTATTTACCAACGCTCAGCTCCGCTTTAATAGCGGGATAAGGATTGTATTTTAATAATTTAATTTCAAAAGCTTCAGGTATATTTACACCTCCTAATAAGTTGGCGCTAATTCCTCTTTCTAATTGTATCTTAGGCAACACCCTCTTTGATCTATCTAAATATATTTTTGCTTGGTCTAAGTGATTATTATATAAATGACAATCACCAAGTTGACCAATAAGCTTGCCTGGTTTTAAATCAGCACCTTTAGCTAACAATTCTAATAGTAAACCATACATAGTAATATCGTAAGGTAAACCTAAAAACACATCAGCGGATCTTTGTTGCCACATCAAATCCATTACACCATTATTAATATATACTTGAAAAGCATAATGGCACGGAGGCAAAACCATATCATTCATCTCGTGCGGGGCCCATGCGCTAACTATAAGACGTCTAGAGTCTGGATTAGTGTTAATATCCTCTGCAAGATTATAAAGCTGATCTACGCCGTTAAAATTACGCCACTGTTTTCCATACACAGGGCCTAATGTTTCATCTGTTCTGCCTGACCGTTTATAATCTGGTCTCCAATACTTAACACCATTATCTTCTAAATACCTAAGATCAGTTCTACCCTGTAATATCCAAAGCAATTCTGTTCTTGCTGCATTGAAGCTTATTTTCTTTCCTGTAAGTATAGGGAAGCCAAGTGACATATCGTGTCTAATCGTTCTCCCGAAGACAGACTTCGTCCCAGTCCCTGTTCTATCCGACTTATCCAATCCGCTGTCGAGTATTTCTGATATAAGTTCTTTGTATTCATTTTCTATATTTGTCATAATAGTATTTACACATTTTATAATATTCAGGCCAAATTGTATTTCTACAATATTTGCTTGGTGATATATTTGGTTTTTCCCATTTTTGATAAGGTCCCAAGCTAATGGCTATGTGCCAATTATCTGAGTTACCTTGTATGCCCCACGGGGATATTCTTATATTATTTTTAATACAATATAAAACCCATTTTGTTTCCTCCTCGCTCGCAACATATTTTGGCATTGGCTTGGATCGTTTACCATATATACTAGGCATTTACTCCCATGGCATTTTCTCACCAGCAAGATTAACTTGTTCGTGCGGAATAAAACAACCTGACTTTGGTTCCCATTTGAAATGAGCTTCAGCGCCGTTCTCGCCGAGGTTTTGAAACTTTATTTTCAACACCTTAGCCTTAACGGTTTTAGCATCATAATCTCTATGAACTAATATACCGTGATAACTAGCATCATACCATTCACCACCACCTTTAATGTTATACATTGTGGGTTCATCAATTTTGCCATCGCTGCCTTTATACATTTTAGTTGGATGAGCTACTATAAATACTAATACATCATACTTTTTAGCAAACATTTCTATTTTGCTTAAGTACTCCATAGTATACCTATTAACATCTTCAGTCTTACAGTCAACATCCCTTACTTTATTAAATGGATCTATAACTAAACATTTAATACCTTTACGTTTAACTAGCTCAGCTCCTTTCTTAAGCACTGATTCTAAAGTGTAACGTTCCATGTCAATGTGAAAGTAGTTAGTATTGCAATGGTCCGCTATTTGATTCCAACGATCCCCTCCAATATCTTCTCTTGTGGGCATGCCTTGCCAAGTCTTACGCATTAACTTATGAGCATGTAAATATGTTGGTACGTTTTCTGGAGAAGCGAAAGCTGTTTTCCAACCATAGTTCGCATTATATCCGACAACCATTTGATCCACAAAATCCGACTTGCCCGAAGAGGGTATGCCAGTGACAGTAATAAACTGACCAGTGTACGTCGAAAATATATTATCAAAGTTTTCCAAACCAATTTGAAAGCCAGGCTTGAAACCATTACGAACAAAGTCCGTGACTTCATCTTCGATATCCCTGAACGTTGTAACATTCTCCAGTGGTACTGGCTTTGATCTTGAAATACGCTCTGATAGTTTTTCTTTTCCATACTTTAATAAATATTCGTTAGCATCTTTACAATCGTCAAATGTAGCTATATAGCATACTTCTGAACCTAATCTACGTATTAATTCAGCTTGTAATGCTTGACCAGCTTCGTCTGAATCTACTGCTAAAATAACTTTTTCTTTGTCTTCGAAATAATCTATGCAATTGTCTAAATAATCTAAATTGTTAGTATTAAGTGTTGCTCCATTGGGAACGGATATTGCATTTGCAATACCAGCTTCGTGTAAAGCTAACACGTCCATTTCGCCTTCAACTATAACGCAATACTCATAGCCTACTATGCTGTCTATATTATAGAATACTTTTTCAGCACCCTTATATAATTTAAAGTTCTTTCTTCCATCTCGGTATTTAACATTAGTTAATTCACCGCCCATAAAATAATTGAACTTTATTACATTCTCGGTTTTACCGGTCTGAGGCATATATTCAGGGCCCTCACTGATTTTTAGATCAGCAAGGGTTTCCTGAGATATACCACGAGTTTTAAACCACTCTTCTACTTTTGTACCTGGCCTGTGTATAGCAACGGGCTCTGGTTTAATATAAACCTTCTCAGCTTTACCTTTGCGCTGATACGTATGTAGTTGAAATGATGTATTACAATTATGACAAGTACCGAGACCCCGTTCCCAATCGTAAGACGCACACTTAGCCTTTTGATTCTTGGGTTTTCTATCTTGAGAACACATAGGGCATATACCCTGCTTTTTCCCCTCTTCAAGTTTATGTATATTGAACTCGTCAATAACAAATCCATTGATCTCTAATGTCTGCATTTAATTTAATTTAATTGTTAATCCTCGTTTATGCGTTGTTTTTGTAGTGCATTAAAACGGTAGATCATCTGCAGGCGCAGGAGCCGGAGCTGCCTGAGCTGGTTGGTCTTGTCTTGGAGCAGCGGCAACATTCTCGCCGTTAGTCCATACTACTTGAACGTTTCCTAAATAAGTTTTACCTTGCTTAGCTTCTCGCTCTTCCTTTGTTTGAGCTACTACAATCGGACCTTGATTTCCAAATTGATCTACTTCATCATTGATAGTTATAGTCACAGGTAAATACTTACCTTTCTTGCCAATAATGATTTTGTCTTTTGGTATCTCGTTCAGATTGATACTCGCTTTAATAATACTTGCCATTATACATATTGATTTATCTGATTAAACATTCTTTGCATCTGTTCTTTTGATGCGCCGCTATTCCGCCTTAAGTTGTCTACGGCTTTTACATGGTTTTGATTAGTGTAAAAATTATTAACACTAGTTTCTAGTCCGGTTACACTGCATACTTTTGTTTGGTTTTTTCTGGTTCTTGCCATTTTTAAAGGGTTTTGTTAATAAAATAATTGTTTGGATCGAAATCCGGGTTTTGGTAGAACAACTTGTATTGCTCTGCCGCTTGTTGAACTTTGTCTGCCCCACGTTGATAAAAATCAGGTGAGCAATCAAATATTCCTATTTGATGTGTAGTTTTATCCATCACTATGAATAACATTTCATAACCAAATAGTTTACTATAAATATAAGCTTGAGAATCGTAATTGTAACGGTAAGCTGAGCTTCTGAATCTTGTAATATCTCCTGTGGTTTTTAAATCAATTATTAAACCTTCTTCGTGATTTACAATATCTGCTTTTCCTTTCCATTTCAATCCTTCTAATTCTGTAATAGCAGGCTGTTCATAATCTACTTTAGATCCTCTTATTAATCCTCTGCAGATGTCGTTTTCCATTAACTTATCTGTCATCAAATCAATTTGATCAACCTCTTTTTGTAGAAGACATAGCTCTCCGCCTGAAATCTCTTTATACGCTTTAGTGTTCCTAGTTGAACTTTCTACTATCTTATACTTTTTTAACTTGTTTGGTTCAAGAATAGCAGTGTGAAAGTAACCACCAACTAAAAATGCAGCTGATGGTTTCATAGGTGTACCTAGCGCTAAAGGGTTTGTCATTAAGGTAGATATGTCACTGTTAGATAAGTATTTTTTTCCAAACTTACCATAATAGTTTTCATCTTTTCTTAATTTTTCAATAGCTACTTTATCGTCCATTTATAGTGTTTTTAATTCTGCCTCTATCTCTTTAGATAAAGAATATTTAGCTTTTATAGCTTCAATTTTACCACCTGCTTTTACATAGTCGATCGCTTTACTGTAAGCTGGATCTTTTTTAGAGGTTAAGGTTTCTTTGTTTTTAGCCGCGGAAGCTTTTCCGTGTGAATTTGTAGCATCGCTATCTGCTGTATCGTCAATTAAAAATAAATTACCGAGAGCATACTTTTTGCCATAACTAGAGGCACTACCAAACTTTTGAGGCATTTGCATACCTTTTTGAGTTAAGTCAACACCAACTATAGATGTTGCGTGTATAGCACCATCGCCGTCAGCAATAATAGCTTTTGATTCCAATATAGGAAACGGCTCGCTTTGGATTAGCTGTTCGATAATCGTTACTGTTACTCCTAATTCTAATAGATAGGGTTTTGTTGCTTCTAGGATGTCTTCGGCTGATCTGAAGTTATATTTGCCGAATGAATTAAATCTACTTTTTTTCGATTTAAACTTTGTCTGGATAGTTGCCAGTTTTTCATTTAAAGTCATATGGTTTGTGGTTTTGGTATATTAATATAATTACACATTTTGTTTATAAATTAAAGATAATCAATCACTTGATTTGCGTCAGTATTAGCGATAAGTCTATCAATAGCTTCTCTTTTTATTTGTGAAACACGCACGTTTGCGGTGCTAACATTTATATTTAACTTGTTTGCTATATAGTTTGCAGAATGTTTTTCGCAGTCTAAACCATATGATAGCCTCAACACTTCATATTCAATTGGTGTTAAATATTTTTTCATTAAACCTTTCAAATAAATATTAAGTATTTGTATATTATATGGTTCTGATTTATCCGCTATTTGATATATAGGGTCTTCTTCTTCATTATTAAAGTTTTCATCTATACTAGAAAACACAGAATTAAAAAACATCGCAACAATTTTTTGATCTTTAGGGTTTTTACGTATTTCATTTAGTTTATGTTCTGGTATACGTATATCCCCTCTGTTAATATCTATTGCGCGTCTTATAGCTCCCTTAATTCTTTTGCTAAAAAAACTTTTTAATGTTTTTTCAACATCTGGCGACTCATCTATCATTGCCCAATCTAATTTGTCTACGGCTAAAATCAATCCTTTATTACCTTCTTGTATAAGATCATTAATACTAAGGACACCTGAGGCTTGCTGTGTAGTTGAAAATTTACGCGCCAAGTTTTCCACAAGCGGCATGAACCTTACAATCAACTCATCCCTGGTATATTCATCGTAAAACTTACCCTCAAGATTACATATAGAAACTTTTAAATCCTCTTTGTATCTTATGTAGTTTTGTATATTGTATTTTTTCATATTTATATTATCTAAATAGTGTCGTTTTTATTACGCATGCTCTAATCTTTTATTTGATTATTAAGTAATTCTTTTTCTTTTTTAAGTTCGTTACTCATATTACGATATATAGTTCTTGTTGAACATTTAAGTGCCTCAGCAAGCCTTGCAACCGTTATTTTAATTTGGCTATCATTTATAAGTAGCATCGCATCGTATATTTCGCTTTCAGATATTTTAGATCTACCGACTAGCTTGCCTACTATAGATAGCTTTTGTCGCATATCTAAACCTGTGAAGTCTTTGAATATAACTTTACGTAATTTATTAGGTGGTGGTCTTTCAAGATCCATAAGTGAAACATCATATACCATGCTTTGCAGCAATTGATTTGATACCTTGAATGTCACAAATCCTGCTTGCTTATTGCATACATGCTCAGCAATGGAATTAAAGCCCTCTTGATCCAATTGAGGATTAAGATACCATAATACATACAAATGCCATTTGAGGCTTCTATATGTGGTTATTTTAGCGCGAGAATTAAACAATGTATAGCATTGATGCGTACCCTCTCTATAAAACCAACCCCAATCAAATGTTTCTGTTGGTGTGTCGGTTGTAGGATTTTGCCTATATATTATACGATGCTTATCTAGGTATTTGGTATTTCGGTCGTATTGTGACATTAGGTTCTTACTATTAATTATATATTAGCTATCGTCGTATTAGTAGATTAAAATCTTTAATCTTCTGTTGTACTTTTTTAAAAGCTTTGCTTTATTTTCTATGTTGCCGCCAAAAATAGTTATGTTTTTATTAAAACTATATTCGCTTTTGAAAGCCGCTTTTACTATCTCGTTATGCAAGATTGATATTCTATTTTCTAGAAACCTTACGTGCTTTGCTTTTCTTCTGTTCTTTTTGTATCTTCGTATTAATATTCGCATAATTCGTTGATGTTAGATGGACGTATAATTTTCTTCTCATTTTTATTTCTTACTTTATGTTTTTCTTGTTCGTAATAATTCCAGTAAGCTATTAAGCTACTAGGCTCTTTGTATTCGTCAGGCATACATTGAGGTGGTTGGATAAATCCATTATCGGGCATACCTGATGGTGGGTACATTAAAGCTTCACGACACTTAGCAATACTAAGGTGATGCTTATTGTATCTAGCTGTATACTCTTTGCCTAATGCAAGCATGTGATCGTACAACCAATTGTAATGGTGTATACTGTCTCTTACCCATATAGTGCTTGGATGATTAAGGTGCGCTTTTTTGTATGGCACATTATCGCCATTATTATATACGTGATGTGCGGTACATAACATTTGAGCTGACTCTAAGATCATTTTAACCTTGTGTTTTTCATAAAAAAAACCAGCAGCTTTAGCTGGATCCGGGTGTAAATAAAAGATATTCATATTAAAGTTTATTAAGTTTGTCTTCTAGTATTTTTAGTTTATTGTGTATTATAGCGGCTTTTTCGTATTGTTCATTTTCTTCATAAGATGACAATAGGGTCATAAGCCTAGCTATCTCAGCGAGTATTAACTCTTCCTCATTAACTAATCTCGCATTACCGAATCCATCTTGTGTTAATTCGTTCAGGTCTGTAGTGAATTGTTGATCCCATTCTTTTTGCTTTTCAATAAGACCGGTCAAAACTAATTCAGCAACACGAGTAGCTAACTTTTCTAATTGTTTATCCGTCATTATAGATCTATTCTCTCAGTTTTAAAGTTTTTAAATATAAACTTATTGAGAAATTTGCCTTTAGATTCTGATTCGAATAACCCACGCCAATAAAAAAGAGGTATATCGTGGTATTTGTATATACTATCGTTATTAAAGTATACTAGCATAGTATTTTCGTTGTTGTTGTATTCTGCACTATATATAGCGCTGGAATCAACCATTATTGATTCAAGATTGTTTTTCATATTTTCATTGTTTATAGTATTATCTATTATTGTTCGTTTTTATTTTGCATGCTAATGAAATACTAATCCTACTTTGTTAGTATTATTAAACCATTTTGTAGCCATTAAGTCAATACTAGAAGCATCCATATAACCGTTGCGTATAAGATCGCTATGACTAGAAAATATTTTGGTGTGTCTGTGTTTTCTTTCATCTATTAAATGTTTTTGTTTACCCGAATCGCTAAATATAATGTCGTAATTGCTTGGTAATGAAGCTTTTAACAACATATCGATCATATTGGTATAACTGTAAAACCTCACGTTCGGATTGTGTATAGCAATCTCGATCCACTTTTTTAGATATTTAGGTGAGTAGTAATCCCCGCTATCATGGACTCTGACGTAGTCAGGTTTCTTCTTACGTATTTCAGCGTTCATAGCCTCAACAAAGTTGTCTGTCTTTGTTAGCTCATAACGCTTTTCAAACGCGGGTTTTACGTTAGACCAGATGTAGGCTCCTTTCTTGGCGTAGCAGAATTTAACGCATGCGTCAGCCATAGGGCATGTTAACTTACCGCTTGCAGATTTATATGCAGGTATACCGAAGTTAAACACACGGAGCCCGAGTTCTTTACTTGTTTTTTTTAATTTACTATTTTGTGTCAGTAGATTCATAATATTCAATTATTCGTTCAATGTCATCTTCCATTTTTACAATGTCTCGTGCACATTCTAGCACGTCTTTAAATCCAGATAGCTCGTAACTACTGAACTCATATACATCACGCTCTTCGATAGCATAGATGCAGTCTCTCATATCTTTTGCCGTATTTTCGAAGCGACAATAACTCATATTTGCCATAATGTTAGTCTAATAATATCATATAAGCTTCCGTGTTGTTTGATCTAAACCAATTAAGCGCTTTATGAAATTCACTGATTTGTTTTTCTGTTACTGTTTTAGGTGCAACCTCCATTACATACTGAGTACCCATTATAAAATCGTACATAGATAACTCAACGTTGTTAAGTGTATAGCGTTCGCCGCTAAAAACGTTTAGTACTTCACTACCTTTGTCGTATATTACACCTTTAAACCATTTAGGTATTTTTTGTTCTTTAGTCTTCGTCATTATCTTGTACTTTAAATATTGATTCAACATAGTCGCATATAGTTTCTTCGAGATCATCAGTGTAGTTAAATTCTAGATTGCTTAGCTCTATGCGGTTATCATAGTTAATTTCAAAGTCATACTCGTAGTTATCTACATTGCCAAAGCTATAATTACTTACAGCTTCATAAACCTGTTGGCGCATAGCTTCACGAATTTCTTTAGTTATTACAGGCTTGTTAATGTCTTCAAGGTCTTCTTTTGCCTGATTAAGTTGCTTATTTAGCTCTTGTTGATCGGTTTCAAATTGAGCTAACGCCGCTGTTAACTCTTTTACTTTTAATTCTAATTGTTCTTTAGTCATTGGTATATATATTAATTATTAGTTTCTATTATTGTAGCGATATGATTCCATACTTCACGCTCACGCAGAGTTGCAGTGTATAGCAAACTCATTTGCTCGCGATCAAGACCACCATACAGTTCATTCTTTATATCGCTTTTTAATTTGTCGATATCGAAATCAAGCATAGTGATCTTAGCGAAAGCTTTATTGCTTGCGCGTTCTTGTAGTTCTTGACTACTCATTACATTTAGTTATTAAAATGTTTTCGCCGTATTTGAAATCCCAAGCAGAAATTTTATAGAATTCTAGATGGGTGAACGTGTATAGCGAGCTAACGTCGCTAATTTTTAATTCACTATAAAATGTAGTGCTTGAAAGCGCTTCAACTATAGAATCAACACTTGCTTTGTATTTGTCGTTAGAAGGTGAATGTAATGCTTCTTTGATTTCAGGCTTTAGCCTTTCATAAATTGTTAGTCTACTCATAATTATTTATTTTTAGTTTATTATATTATCTTTACTCTGTCGTTTTTAATCGGCATATCTTTTTAAGGTCATACCATTTACTTTATGTAACAATTCTTTGCTTACCATTTCAAAATAACCCGGTGCAAATATTAGGTTAATACCTTTATTTTGCGCTTCAATTGCTTCGTTTTCAGCAAGCCTAGTCCATTCGGTTACCGCTTGTTCGATAAGCCATTTTTCAAATCCGTTAAATTTAGTTTTACTCATATTATTTAGTTTTAAAATTAGTGGACGTGGCAGGAATCGAACCTGCGTTGTTGAGAGTTACGAGGTGTGCACGCCTACCTCAACCTAACCATTTCACGCCCATAAAGCAGTAATAAGATGCACGTCATTTACCGGTGTGTACCCTGACTTATACTTACTACTGCTTATGCTAGCAATTCACTTATGTGTTAAAGTTACAAGGTGTCTGTTCTCGCCTACTTTAACCTAATTAAGCTACTCGTCTAGCTATTTACGCCGCCAAGCTCGGTGAACTGAAGCGCTCACCTCTTGGCTGACAATTTGTATTGTATTACCCGTTTTATGCTCAATGATCGGGACATACGAGTATGTTTTAGTTGTTGAACACTTCACACACGTTTTATATCCCAAATCTAAACGGATTGGGTGTACTTTATTTCCACATCTACAATACATAGTTATTTATTTTTTTGTTCATATATATTATCTACAGGTGTGCGTTTTTATTTTGCGCTTATAACTTCTTGTTTTTCCACAATATAAGTATATATATACCTAAAGCTAATATACCGGTATAAAAAGTATACCATAAGTTGTCATAAAATTCTTTCATTTTTCGTGATATCCTTTTTTTATTTCGAACCACATTTTTTCGATAGCGCGGAACATTACTTCGCTGTGTATAGCATTGTAGTCATCGCCGTCTTGTTCAAAATCCGACAGTTGCCAATCTACACTGTCATACATTAATTCCATTGTGACGTCCGCAACACCTTCTGCGATTTCGTCTAGTTGTTTCATTTTACTCATATTCATAAATTTCCGGGTCGGTGTGTGACATCCACTCGATGTTACTTAACCTAAACCCACGGTCAATAATTACTTCTTCATATCCTTCGGTACTCATGCCCTCTAGCACCTCTATGCGAGATACGAGGCCACTGCTAAAATCTAATATTGTTATATACATAGTGTTTAGAATATAGAGTTATACACTTCCTCATAAACCCAATCGCTGTATTCATCGTTAAGGTAATCAATTTGTTCTTCAGTCATTTCTTTTCCGTCGTAATCTGCGGTTACTAAGAACGCATCTACAAAGTCCGGATAGTCTGCGAAATCGATCCCATCGAATTCCAGATTGTCTACTTTATTTAAATCTAATTTCATATTATTTACAGTTTTCTTCGTTAAAATCTATTAATCTTCTTACTCGATCGGCATGATTAGGTATTAAAACTCTTAAAGTATTATAACCCCACTCACTTCCCGGATCGTACCAATCTTTCTTTTGTCTATTTATTTGGTACATTAACGGTTTTTTGTGGTAATAGTTATCTTGTTTGGTAGATACTCTTACATAACCGCTAGGGTATGTAGCGCCAATTCGTCCATCACTCAATTTAAAATGTAGAGCCCCATCTTTGGTTACTTTAATTAATCTCATAATATTGTGTTTTCTTTATAATAGTTAGTATTTGGTTTTATACTGTTCGCTACGGACTGACGTAATTGCCACTCGCGTTTCCGGTATTCATAATCGGTACACCATTTACGCCAAGATTTACTTGTTGCATTAGGTTTGTAGGTTCTTTCAAAGCGATCGATTTGCGCTAGTTTAGCGGCGATTTGGTCGGCGGGGTAATCCTTAAACTCTGACATAAGTAAAGCCTTTTAGGTTAAACCATTCCGTTATACCGTCTTGGTCTTTGTCTTCGTTGTATATGAAGGCAAATGTGTTGGGCAAGTTGCCGATAGTGTATGGTCGGTAGTTGACGCCGTTAAGTATGGCGTGTATAGCACCAGTCATACTGTCTTTTTTGAATTTTATTTTGTTTGTCATAATAATAGTTTTTAAGGTTTACCATTTAGTTTCGCTAGGACAAGGTCCGAGGAATTCTCTTAATTGTTTTAATTTGGTGTACATAATTAGTACATAGTGATTGAATTTTCTCATAGTTATTATTTTTTTACATTTATATTATCTTTACTCTATCGTTTTTAGTTCGCAAATTTGAATTTTTTATTGTATAGTTTAGAGTCTACTGCTTTAACTACACCGCCATTAACTGCTTTCACAACAGATCGTAGCAAGTGGAAAGGGTTTTTATAGTCATATACACAATCAGGTAATTCAGGTCCTTTATATCCGGTTTGCATATTACTTATAGCGAAGCTTGTACCTCTGCTATTGGTGTATGAATAGCCTACCGTACCACTTTCATTTTCGTATATATAAAGTGTTTTAGGATTTGGATGGTAACCGTAGCTTTCTGTGTTTACTTTGCCAATTATTTTTCTCATAGTTATATAGTTTTAAAAGTTTTGTCGTTGTACATAGTGTGAATACCGTTAGAGTAATTATGTGATTGCCATAGTTTCGTGTGTGAAAAGGTACGACCTTTATTACTTGCTTTTTTCATAGGTGTTTTCACCTTATTATATTCTTTGTTACTGAAGCCACTACAATAGTTTCCCTGAGTTACTTCGGATCGGTGCTTCTTCGCTTTCGCTAGTCTAGAGTTTTTAACGTACTCACACGCTTCTTTCATAGTTAGCATAGTGTTATTGGTTTTTTAAGTCGTTTAATATTTCTTTTAATTCGTCTACTGAAAATTCTTGTAAATCTTTGTAGTCTTGGTCGTTATGGGTGTGTTTACAATAGCCCCAAATACTCTGTATTAAAGTTTCTTTAGTCATATTAGTTTATTTTATCTTCTACTTGTTTTAGTAAATCTAAGTATAAGTTTCTTAGGTCTTTCTCATCTTCCCATTCACACTCGTCCGCTACATACTCATAAACTCTGAGAGCCGTACTTGCCCAACCATTTAGGTAGTTATAATCAACATAGTAATCAATGGTACTTTGGTCAAAATAAAATTTATATTTAGTCATTTCAGTTATATTTTAAATTCATATATATTATCTATTCGGTGTCGTTTTTAGTTTGTGAAAAGTATACACTTTGTTTAATAGTAAAATGAGTTATACAGGTGCTACCCTCTCTCTCTTCACTCAAAAAAAAAATAAAACTGTGACGTTAGGTTGTTAAGTTAAATATAGTAACACGCTATTGTCGCATTTTTTTCTATTCACCTGCATATCTAAAACGAT
>Ga0228672_1000247_pt1 | contig 31566 bp, 28 predicted proteins | sample 90DmetaG_FD_182788 | JGI IMG/M metagenome (GOLD analysis project Ga0228672, IMG submission 182788) | Seawater microbial communities from Monterey Bay, California, United States - 90D | ecosystem: Environmental > Aquatic > Marine > Coastal | place: USA: California | collected 2016-11-08 | reverse complement strand
AGTAGGGTTAACAATACTGGGAACTTCTTTTAAAAATTCATTAATTCGTTTTTGTGAAGCTTCAGCTTCTTGTACTAATGAAGTGACCCAACCAATTGATGCTACTGGCCATGTGAGCATATTTACATAAATAATAAATTCGGCAATGATTCCAATTTCCTCAATTTGCCCATTTATGTATTGTTTACCGCCAATATAAATAACCAAAAGATTACTGATACCAATAAGGAGTAACATTAAAGGAAAAAACAGAGCTTGTATTTTTGATAATTCCAGTCGCTTTTTGCGTTGTGAATTTGCAAGTTCTGAAAAAGTTACTGCTGTTTGTGGTTCTAGAGCGTAAGCTTTTGTGATCCAAATTCCACTAAAAAACTCCTGAGTTGATGAAGATAATATGGATAGATGTGCTTGGACAGCAGTGCTTTGTTTGTGTATAAGTTTGCTTAAAAAATAGATTGATACCGATAAAAATGGGAGTGGTAATATTGTGTACAGCATCAGTTCAGGTGATTTGTTGTACATATAAAAAAAAGCGACAACAAAAAGAGTCAATGTATTAATGGTGTACATTACTGCTGGACCAAAATACATTCGTACTTTGCTCACATCTTCACTAATGCGACTCATCAAATCTCCGGTACGGTTTCGTTTGTAAAAAGCGATTGAAAGCTGTTGGTAATGATTGTAAATTTCATTTTTTAAATCAAATTCAATATAACGAGATACGTTTATAATTGTTTGCCGCATCAAAAACGTAAATATTCCTGTAATAATTGCAGCTCCAAAAATGTATAAAATATTTAAACTAATTTGAAGTCTAAATACTCCCGTACTGCTCGGATTTGTAATCTGATCTGAAATTAAAGTAATGGATTTTCCAATCAGTTGAGGAATAAATAGGGCGAAAACTTTAGAACCAATAACTATAAGAATACCTAAACCAATTCGATATCGATATTTTAAAAAATAGTTATTTAGATACTTGAGCTCTTTCATGTGTTTCTATGTATTCTTTTTGTAGCGGTCACATGTGTCCGCCTACTTTTGACAGCTTTACTATTCATCATTTCCATGGAGGTTAGCTTCTAACACACTCGGTTTGTTCTAGTTACAAAAGCTCACAAATAAGGCTTTGCCTTAAGTTACAAATATACTTGTTTTAAGTAAAAAAGATAGTGCGTAAAAAAACAATTTTTTAGATTTTTAAAACCAAAATAATACTATTTTTGTCTAGGAATTTATATGTGAATTTCCAAAATAATAATCAAAGTAGATTAAATTAATTGATTTTAACCAATAAGTTCTTTATATCATGCTGAACAGAAGACATATTCGTACAAAAGTAATGCAAGTTATATATGCCCTCAAAAGATCCGAGGAGCTTAACTTGACTTCAGAAGAAAAATTTCTTAACTCAAGTATGGAAAGTATGTATGAACTTTATTTGTTAATGCTGTCTCTACTAGTAAAAGTTCATGAAAAAGCAAAAGATCAGCAAGAGAAGTCTCAACGAAAACACCTTTTAACTTCTGAGGATTTAAATCCGAATATGAAGTTTGTTAAAAACGCATTATTGGTTCAGTTGTCGGAAAACAATGCTCTAAAAAATGCAATTGAACGCTATAAGGTCAATAATTGGGAGTTAGACAACGAATATGTAGAGGTGATTTTTAGAGCCATTTTTGAAAGCGAAAGTTTTGCCACCTATATGTCATCTGAATCTTTTTCATACAATAAAGATCGCCAGTTTATAGTTGATTTATTTAAAGAAGTAATCGCTCCAAATGAGAAATTATATAATTATCTTGAAGATCGAAATTTAACTTGGATTGATGATTTACCTGTGGTAAACACAGTTTTAGTGAAACTTTTAGGTAAATCAAAACAAGATAATAACAAAGATTATTTTACTCCACAATTGTTCAAAGATAAGGAGGACAAAGCCTTTGGTTTAAAGTTATTAAAACACACCATTGAAAATTTAGATCCTTACACTGAAGAAATTAGCTTAAAAACTAAAAATTGGGATAAAGATCGCATTGCAGATATTGATTTTGTATTGCTTCAGATGGCTATTTGTGAGTTTCATGAATTTCCATCCATCCCAACCAAAGTCTCCATCAACGAATACATAGAAATTGCCAAAGAATACTCCACTCCTAAAAGTAATGTGTTTATAAATGGTGTATTGGATAAAATTGTCAAAGAGTATCATGAAACTAAAACCTTAAATAAATCAGGGCGTGGATTAATGTAAATTTTTAATTACATTTATACCCACAAATTTTGTAACCAACAAACAGAATTATTAACCATTAAATATCAATTATGAAAAAATTAATTTTATCTCTTGCTGTAGTCACATTCTTTTTCACATCATGTAAAGAAAATGCGGCTGAAAAAATAAACCAAGAAAACGTTACTAAAGCGGCTGAAAGAGACGCACAAGCTATTGTTTTTCCAACTATTACATTTGACAAAACAGAACATGATTTCGGTCAAATTACGAATGGTACACCTGTAGAGACAGTATTCTCTTATACAAACTCAGGTAAATCTCCTTTAGTAGTTACAGACATCAAAAGTACTTGTGGTTGTACGGTTCCTCAAGGGTGGAATAGAGAGCCACTAATGCCTGGAGCATCATCTCAGTTTAGTGTAAAATTTAACGGTAAAGGTTCAAATAAAGTTTCTAAAACAATTACGTTGACTACCAACACAGAAAAAGGAAAAGAACAAGTACGAATTTCTGCATTTGTTGTTCCTGACCCTAATGCACCCGTTAAAACTCCAGCAAAAAACTAATCCAATATTCAATAATCAACATAATTTATACTATGGAAGGTCTTAGCCAGTTCACCCCCTTTATATTAATGGCAGTAGTCGTTTATTTCTTTATGATTGCACCTCAAATGAAGCGTGCCAAAAAAGAAAAAGCATTTGCTGCAGCGCTTAAAAAAGGAAATAAAGTTATTACCAAAAGTGGCATGCATGGAAAAATTGCCGAATTAAATGATAAAGACAATAGTTGTGTCATTGAAACTTTAGCTGGTAAAATTAAATTTGATCGTTCTGCCATCTCGATGGAAATGAGTCAAAAGCTTAATTCTCCGCCAGTAAAAAAATAATATTCCAAAAAAAGCCGCTACTAGCGGCTTTTTTTATTGGTAATGCTTCTGAGTTAAATATGCTATTTTACAAATAACTTCTGTAGCACTCAAAATACTTTCTAAAGGTACGTATTCGTAACGCCCATGGAAATTATGACCTCCAGCAAAAATATTTGGACAGGGGAGTCCCATAAAACTCAACTGAGAGCCGTCTGTTCCTCCTCTAATAGGTTTGATTAAAGGTTCGATATTTAGCGCTTTCATGGCCTCTTCTGCGATGTCCACAATATGCATCACAGGTACAACCATTTCTTTCATATTGTAATATTGGTCTTTGAGTTCGATTTCAAAAATAGGGTTTCCAAATTTCGAATTCAGTGTTTCAACTAAATCAATAAGATGTTGTTTTCGAGCTTCAAATTTATCTCTATCATGATCTCTTACAATGTATTGTAAAATAGTGTCTTCGACTTTACCAGTCATACTGTGCAAATGATAAAACCCTTCGTATCCTTCGGTTTCTTCTGGAGTTTCAGCTTTTGGAAGCGCATCTATAAACTTAGAGGCATAATACATCGAATTGATCATTTTTCCTTTGGCATACCCTGGATGTACAATTTTTCCTTTTACTTTTATGACCGCTCCTGCTGCATTAAAATTCTCATACTCAAGTTCTCCAATCTGACTTCCGTCCATGGTATAAGCCCAGTCCGCTCCAAATTTTTTGACATCAAATTTATGAGCACCACGACCAATTTCTTCATCTGGAGTAAAGCCAACTTTAATCGTGCCATGCTTTAGTTCAGGGTGCTGAATAAGGTATTCCATTGCACTCACGATTTCACAAATACCAGCTTTATCATCTGCCCCCAAAAGTGTTGTGCTATCCGTTGTGATTAGAGTTTGGCCTTTATATAGTAATAAGTCTTCAAAATAATCGGGGGACAAAACGATGTTTTCTTTTTCATTCAAGACAATATCAGTTCCATCATAATTTTCAGTAATTTGAGGATTCACATTCTTGCCTGTAAAATCTGGAGACGTGTCAAAATGGGATACAAACCCAATAGTTGGTACACTGTGGTCAACATTAGAAGGTAATGTTGCCATGATGTAAGCATTCTCATCTATAGAAACATCCTGCATACCTATGGTTTTCAGTTCGTCAACCAGTTTATTCGCCAAGTTCCATTGTTTTGCAGTACTTGGAGTTGATGAAGAGTTTGGATCGCTCTCCGTGTCTATTTTTACATACCCAATAAATCGATTCAGAATGTGCTTTTTATCTAACATATAGTTTTGTCTTTGGTCAAAAATAATTAACCCTGCTTTCAATCACAAGACTTCGCTTGCTTTCTTTTGTATTGTATCAATTTAATGTATTTTTGTACTCAAAATACGCTTCATGTACAAATCGATTATTCGTCCAATTCTGTTTAAATTTGATCCTGAAGTCGTTCATTATTTTACCTTTGATGTTATCAAACTTCTGTCCAAAATCCCTGGAATCCCTTTTTTAATTCGCTATTTTTTTCAATTAAAACATCCTTCTCTGGAACGCGAATTGTTTGGCCTTCGTTTTAAAAATCCTGTTGGGCTTGCAGCTGGATTTGATAAGAATGCTGTGTTGTATAATGAGCTCGCTAATTTTGGGTTTGGGTTTATTGAAATTGGAACAGTCACTCCAAAAGCACAAGAGGGTAATCCGAAAAAACGATTATTTAGACTTCAAGCCGATAAAGGAATTATCAATAGAATGGGGTTTAATAATGCCGGTTTAGAAGCCGTAATTACACAATTAAAGACCAACAAAAAACAGCTTATAATAGGAGGAAATATTGGTAAAAACACCCAAACACCTCCAGAAGGATACACTGCTGATTATTTAGAGTGTTTTGCAGCCTTACATCCTTATGTGGATTATTTTGTTCTGAATGTGAGTTGCCCCAATGTTGGGAGCCATGCAAAACTCAACGATAAGGATTATTTAGAAGAGTTAATCAAAGCTGTTCAGACCTCAAATACTACCTTTGAGCAGTCTAAACCGATTCTTTTAAAAATCGCATCCGACTTGAATGAAACACAATTGGATGAAATTATAGAGCTTGTTTCGGTCACTAATTTAGATGGTGTTATTGCTTCAAATACGTCTGTTTCAAGAGAACAACTTCAAACAGATGCCTCAACATTAGAAGCCATAGGAAATGGAGGAGTTAGCGGCCAACCTATCAAAGAAAAAAGCACTCAAGTCATTAAATACTTATCAGAACAAAGTCATAAAGCATTTCCAATCATTGGCGTAGGAGGGATCCACTCCGAACAAGATGCTTTAGAAAAAATAGCTGCAGGTGCCGATTTAGTTCAACTCTATACAGGCTTCATTTACGAGGGACCTGCACTTGTTAGGCGTATTAATAAGGCGCTTTTGGAGTCCGTTCAAAATACTAATTAGTTTGAATACGGATTTGCTTATTTCGTTCGTAATTGCCACAGCCACTTTAGCAATATCACCTGGCCCAGATAATATTTTTGTGCTTATCCAAAGTATGACCTACGGAAAAAAACAAGGGATGGCCATTGTGTGTGGTTTGATATCCGGCTGTTTAATTCATACGTCTTTGGTTGCTTTTGGGTTGTCGTCTTTTATAAAATCAAATGCAGAACTTCTTTTTGGACTCAAATTACTTGGAGCTGGATATCTGTTGTTTTTAGCATTCCAAGTTTTTAAATCCACTGAAATTATTAATACCAGAAATTCAACCAACGAAAGTAAACCGATATTTTCGCTTTTTAAACAAGGATTTATCATGAATGTGATTAATCCAAAAGTCTCTATTTTTTTTATGGCCTTTTTTCCAGCGTTCCTGTTTAGTGATACCCAGACATTAATCATTCAGTTTTACACACTTGGATTTCTATTTATGACGACCTCTTTTTTAATCTTTTCTATGATTGTGTTGTTTTCAAGTTCGGTAGGTGCAGTGTTAAAATCAAACAGTAGTTTTGGAACTGTACTTAGGTGGCTACAGGTTTTGGTTTTTATCGGAATCGCAATTTTTATATTAATCTCAAATTAATACATGGAAAAAATTAAGCTTATTTGGGATTTTAGAGGTCCTTCAAGCTCTCAAACAGCTGCTCATTTTAAGATTCACTTATTAGAATTCTTTGCATCTGAAAAAATGCTCTTGATAGAATCGGGGGTTGAATCCATTAATGAATTCCACCACTATACCTACGCCGTGATTGATAGACAGAATTTAGAGGGAATTAAATCAGCCCTAAAACCCACAAGAGGTCAGCTTGTAAAGACAAATTAATTTCCCTATTTATAGGTTTCTAAAAGAGTATATTGTGTTTTGATGGCTTCAATGAATTCAGATTTCATGCTTGCCACAAGTTCTGCAACAGATGGTGAGTCATGGATGCTAGTCACACCCTGTCCTGCAGACCATATGGTAGCCCATGCTTTTGCTTCATTTTCTTGAGGAGTAAGTTCCTTTCCAAAGTCAATTTTCTTTTGCTGATTAAGCATTTCTTCAGTGATCCCCATAGCTTCCAAACTTGGTCGCAAGAAATTAGCTGCAACACCAGAAATTGCGGCGGTATAAACCACATCATTAGCCCCACTCGAAATAATCATATCACGATAGTCTTTAGGAGCTTTACTTTCTTGCGTATTAATAAATCGTGTTCCCATATAGGCAATATCAGCTCCCATTTGCATGGCAGAAGCGATGTCACGTCCGTTACTAATGCAACCCGATAAGATTACTGTTTTCTTAAAAAAGCTTTTGATTTCAGAAACCAAAGGCATAGGGTTAAGGGTACCTGCATGACCTCCAGCACCCGCTGCAACTACTATGAGTCCATCCACATTAGCTTCCGCAGCTTTCTCGGCATGGCGTTTTTTGATGACATCATGAAAGACTAATCCGCCATAGCTATGAATAGCATCAACCAACTGAGGTACGGCACCCAAGGAAGTAATTATAATAGGCACTTGGTGTTTGATGCAAATTGCTAAATCCGCTTGTACGCGCGGATTGGAATGGTGCACAATTAAATTTACTCCATATGGTGCGGGCTTAGTCCCTGTTTCTTTTTCAAACTCGGCAAGTGCAGTTTTAATTTCGATCACCCATTTTTCAAAACCCTCTGTTGTACGTTGGTTTAATGCTGGAAACGTCCCGACAATTCCGTTTTTACAACATTCAATAACTAGTTTTGGTCCAGAAATTAAAAACATTGGTGCCGCTATTGCTGGGATTGAAAGATCTTTTATAAAGGAGGGTGTGCGCATAGGATTTATTTTTTAGTTTGTCATTGCAATATAAGACTTGTATTACAAATAGTGGTTTTATTTAAAAATAGCTCTGGAATTTTGAACTCAGATTTCATATTTTAACTTAATCGAGGATACAGTTAAAAGGTTAATATTATTATAAACATAAATAATTTTGTTTAATTAAAACTATATTTGATTAAACAAAAATTACAAAAACCGCTTTCAATGAAAACAAAAATAGTCAACAGTCTTGCTTTTGTATTTATCTTTATTCTGTTTACAAGTGTAAATGAACAACAAATTTTACAAGAATTTCAAGCTAAAGCGTATTATTTTTCTAAATCTAAAATGGATCTTGGAAAGTGGGGCGCTCGACTTAGTGAAGCTCAAAAGAAAGAAGTTGAGGCTCGTATGAAAAACAGATTAGAAAAAAGTTATGTGTTGTCCTTTAATAAAGAAGAGTCTGTTTTTATTGAGGAGGATCAATTGGATGCGATATCTGGAGCGACCGATTCTTGGGGAAAAAACTTTGCGCCCGGCAAACAATACAAAAATGTAAAAACAAATACGCAATTACAAGAGCAAGAATTTTATGGAAAAAAGTTTTTGGTCAAAGATGTTTTGCAACCAATAGAGTGGAGTTTAGAGTCCGAATCAAAAACAATTGGAAATTATTCTTGTTTTAAAGCGACAGCTTCGGTTCCTTCAGATGAATTGACATGGTACTCCTTCTCTTGGGATAAGTTAAGAAACACTGAAGAATCCGATTCTACTGGACTAAAAGAGGTTAAAATGACACAAATTGAAGCATGGTATGCTCCTCAAATTCCTGTTCGTCATGGCCCTTTAGATTATTGGGGATTGCCAGGTTTAATTTTAGAAGTTAGTGCTAACAATACAACCATGCTTTGCTCAAAAATAGTGCTAAATCCTGATGAAATTATTGAGATTGAAGCCCCAACAAAAGGTAAAGAAGTTTCTAAAACTCAATACCAAACTATCATTACCGATAAAATGAAAGAGTTTCGCAATAATCGTATGAGACGTTAGTTCGTAAAAAATCAACCTGCACTTTTTTTAATGATTTAGTTTTTATTTTTCATTATTTATAGTCAAAACAGATCTATTTTTAGAATTTCGAAAAAGTAAAACTATTTTTGATTCCCGATACGATCAATTTTAATTAATTTTTATATTTACCCAATATTTATATGACGATTGTAGAATCGTTGATAACATTTATAATGGATTTACACAATTTTAAAACTCTCAATACTTTAACAGCTATTCTTTATAGCCCCGGTTTTGTACGTCCTAGAATCACTCGCCGTCGCCCTTAGGGTGTTTAATTAGTTTCTGAACTTAGGTGTGTCCGGTTCATCTTTCAATTTCATCATTTTTTTTTTCAACTTAAATCTTAAATAATGGATATCATTATTGCAGATAAATCACATACTATTTTCGCCCAAACTATTTGTAACGCCATCGAAGATGCTGCACAAGTAAGAGGTACAGGGATCGCAAAACGTTCCGTAGAATATATTATTTCTAAAATGGAAACCAACAATGCCGTTATAGCCTTAGAAGGAGATGACTTTGCAGGTTTTTGCTATATAGAAACGTGGAGTCACGATAAATTTGTGGCTAATTCTGGTCTCATTGTAAATCCTGATTTTAGAAATCAAGGTTTAGCCAAAAAAATTAAACAAGTTGTTTTTGATCATTCCAGAACGAAATATCCAAATGCAAAAATATTTAGCATCACCACGGGTCTCGCAGTAATGAAACTAAATACAGCTTTAGGATATAAACCGGTTACTTTTTCGGAACTAACCGACGAACCTTCTTTTTGGAAGGGCTGTCAAACCTGTAAAAATTACGATGTGCTTCAACGCACAACACAAAGTATGTGTTTGTGTACCGGAATGTTATTTGATCCGACTTCAAAACCAGAACCCTCCACAGAAAAAGTGAAAGAAAAAACATTTCTAAGACTAAAAAGTATCAAGCAAAGCTTGTTTCTAAAAAAACATAAAAAATGAAAAATTCAAAAAAATTAGTTATAGCCTATAGTGGGGGTTTAGACACCTCATATTGTGCCGTTTCTTTGTCCAAAGCGGGTTATGAAGTACATGCCGTGAGTGTCAATACGGGAGGTTTTTCTAAGAGTGATCTTCAAACGATTGAACAAAATGCCTATAAAATGGGGATTTCAACTTATAAAAATATCGAAGCCGTTACCACCTTTTATCAAAAAGTAGTCAAGTATCTTATTTTTGGTAATGTTTTAAAAAACAATACCTATCCATTATCTGTTAGTGCCGAACGTATAGTGCAAGCCATCGAAATTATTGAGTATGCAAAATCCATAGGTGCAAAGTTCATAGCTCATGGGAGCACAGGCGCAGGGAATGATCAAGTTCGTTTTGATATGATTTTCCAAACCCTTGCACCAAAAATTGAAATTATAACCCCTATAAGAGATCAAAAACTTACACGACAAGATGAAATTGCGTATTTGAAATCTAATGGGATTGATTTGGATTGGGAAAAAGCGAAATATTCTATCAACAAAGGACTGTGGGGTACAAGCGTAGGAGGAGATGAAACACTAACCTCTAATTTGGCATTACCAGAATCGGCCTATCCGTCGCAGTTAGAATCCAAAGCATCTGAAACCCTAACGCTTACTTTTACCAAAGGAGAATTGACTGCAGTTGATGGTATTGAAAACAGTTCTGAAATCAATATCCAACTTCTTGATGACCGCGCTTCAAAATTTGCTATTGGTAGAGACATTCATGTTGGGGACACTATTGTTGGAATTAAAGGACGTGTTGGTTTTGAGGCAGCCGCAGCTCTCATTATAGTGAAAGCACACCACTTGCTCGAAAAACACACGTTGACCAAATGGCAGCTCCAACATAAAGATTATTTGTCTAATTTTTATGGAATGCATTTGCACGAAGGTCAGTATTTAGATCCTGTGATGCGTGACATGGAAGCGTTTTTAGCCAATAGTCAACTCAAAGTTACTGGATCTGTAGAAGTGGTTTTAAAACCCTACCATTTTTCAATCAATGGGATTACATCACCTCATGATCTCATGAACGCCAAGTTTGGTAGTTATGGCGAAATTAATACCGGTTGGAACGCAGAAGAAGCCAAAGGGTTTATTAAAATTAATGGCAATCAAAATAAAATTTATCAACACGTAAATTCCGAACTATGATTCAAGTAGGCATTATTGGTGGAGCAGGATACACCGCAGGAGAATTGATTCGATTGTTACTCGTTCATTCCAAAACTGAAATTAATTTTGTGTATAGTACGTCAAGTGCGGGTAAAAAACTGAGTACCATTCATCAAGATTTGCTAGGCTCTACAGAACAACTATTTACAGATACTATCACTACAGATGTGGATGTTGTATTTCTCTGTTTAGGGCATGGAAATTCAAAACTATTTTTAGAAAACAACACCTTTTCTAAAGCGACTAAAATCATTGATTTATCAAACGATTTTAGACTCACTCCTGATGCAGTATTTCAAAACAAGCAGTTCGTTTACGGCTTGCCAGAATTGAATAAATCTGACATCCAATCTGCTCAGTACATCGCAAATCCAGGGTGTTTTGCAACCGCTATTCAGTTGGCAATTTTACCTTTAGCAGCTAATGGTTTGATCAAAGAGGCAATTCATGTCAATGCCGTTACTGGAGCTACAGGAGCAGGGACTAGCTTGTCTGCAACCACCCATTTTACATGGCGTGTAGATAATTTTTCACATTACAAAGCATTTAACCATCAGCATCTTGATGAAATCCACCAATCAGTTGATTCGCTTCAAGAGGGTTTGCAGAGTGAGATTCATTTTATTCCGAATCGTGGGAATTTTTCGAGAGGTATTTTTGCAACACTTTACACAAAATACGACGGCACTTTAGAGCAAGCGAAGACACTTTTTAAAAGTTATTATAAGAATGCAGAATTCACGACTGTTTCTGAAAATCCCTTGCATTTAAAACAAGTGGTTAATACCAACAAATGTTTACTTCAATTAGAAGTTCATCATGGAAACCTACTTATTACAAGCGTGATCGATAATCTTCTCAAAGGAGCTTCAGGGCAAGCAGTTCATAACATGAATTTAATGTTTGGTTTTGAAGAACAATTGGGATTACAACTTAAAGCTAATTATTTTTAAAACATACACAATTATGAAGATAGCAATCATCGGTACAGGAAATTTAGGAAGCTCTATTGCCAAAGGCCTTATTACTAATAATGCAATTACAACCTTATATCTCACCAAACGAAACGTTAGTGGTTTAGCAGATTTCGAAGGGTATAAAAACGTATTTCTTACTTCTGACAACAAGGAAGCAATTCAGCAATCGGACATTATTATTTTTGCTGTTCAACCTGCGCATTTAGAAAAAATTTTAACGGAGACTCAGCCCTTTTTAACTGAGAAACATGTATTAATTTCCACAATTACAGGGTTTTCTATCTCAAGAATCGAAGGTCTTGTGGGGTCGGATCAATTTATCATTCGTGCAATGCCAAATACAGCTATTGCTGTTGGTAAATCCATGACCTGTATTTGTAGTAATGAAAAGGGAAAACAACGCTTAGCAATCGCAGAAGCCATTTTTAATCGTTTGGGAACTACCATCTCAATTCCTGAACAACAAATGCAAGCTGCTACCGTAGTTTGTGCTAGTGGAATTGCGTTTTGGATGCGTTTGATTCGTGCCACAACACAAGCCGCTATTCAACTAGGGTTTGATGCTGAAGAGGCTCAGAAACTTGCGATGTTTACTTGTGAAGGAGCCGCCAATTTATTGATCACTTCTGGAAATCATCCAGAGCAAGAAATAGATAGGGTTACCACGCCTAATGGATGTACTATTGAAGGACTAAACGAAATGGAACATAAAGGTTTGAGTTCGTCACTTATCCAAGGAATGGTTGCTTCATTTGATAAAATTAACAGTATTAAAGCCCATTAATTATGAGTCTATTTGATGTATATCCCCTATTTGATGTGACTCCTGTAAAGGCAAACGATATTTATTTGTACGACGATAAAGGCATTCAGTATTTGGATCTTTACGGAGGACATGCAGTGATTTCGATCGGACATTCCCATCCTGTGTATGTAAATGCACTGACCACTCAACTTCAAAAAATTGGGTTTTACAGTAACGCTGTGCAAAATCCACTTCAAACTAAGTTAGCTGACCGTCTAGAAGCAATTTCAGGATGTAAAAATTATAATTTGTTTATGTGCAGTTCAGGAGCAGAAGCCAATGAAAATGCACTAAAATTAGCATCATTTCATACCAATAAAGCCACTGTAATTGCTTTTGAAAATTCTTTTCATGGACGTACATCAGCTAGTGTCGCAGCAACAGATAACCCCAAAATTATAGCCCCTTTAAACGCTCAACAAGAAGTTCGTTTTTTACCACTTGGAGATTTAGATTTAGTAGAAATTACTTTACAATCTGAGCCTGTATGTGCCATCATTATCGAGTGCATTCAAGGCGTTGGTGGACTTGATGAAAGCACTACAGAATTTTATAAAGGACTGGAATTACTCTGTAAGAGATACAAAACGGTATTAATTGCTGATGAGGTTCAATCAGGTTTTGGTCGTACGGGTGATTTTTTTGCATTTCAAAAACACGGAATCACACCCCATATTATTTCAATGGCAAAAGGGATGGGTAACGGATTTCCTGTTGGAGGTGTTCTGATACATCCTTCCATAAAAGCGTCTCATGGTTTGTTGGGTACTACCTTTGGTGGGAATCATTTGGCAAGCACTGCAACCCTCGCTGTTTTGGAGGTTTTAGAATCTGAAAATCTAATGCAAAATGCGAGAGAGATGTCAGCTTATTTTATTGAAAAAGCTAAATCAATTCCAAAATTAAAACAACTCAAAGGACGTGGTTTAATGCTTGGATTAGAGTTTGATTTCCCAGTTGCAACCCTTCGTAAAAAATTACTTTTTGATTGTTTTTTATTTACAGGGAGTTCTAAAAATCCAAACCTAATTCGAATTTTACCCCCCTTAACAATAAAAAAAGAACATATTGATTTGTTTTTTAAAGCATTAGCACAAAAATTATAAATCATAAAAAACAATAGACCCAAACGTATGGATAATTATATAAATATTAAGGACCTTCCATCAGTTGCATTAGCAGTTCATGAAGCCCTTTCTTTAAAATCTGACCCCAATAAATACCGAAGTTTAGGGACACACAAAACCTTAGTAATGTTGTTTTTTAATGCCAGTCTTCGAACACGATTAAGTACCGAAAAAGCGGCCAAACAATTAGGGATGGATGTGATTGTATTGAATGTTACTGACGCTTGGCAATTAGAGTTTGAATCGGGAGTAGTTATGAACCTCGATACTTCGGAGCATGTCAAAGAAGCAGCACAAGTGATTTCGCAGTATGCAGATATTTTAGCGGTTCGCGCTTTTCCGTCATTAACTGACAAAGAGAAAGATGTATCGGAATGGATTGTTTCAAGTTTTTTAAAGTATGCCTCCGTTCCGATTGTAAATATGGAAAGTGCAACTGGACATCCGCTTCAAGCTTTGGCAGACGCAATTACGATAGAGGAATTAAAAACCACTCCAAAACCCAAAGTAGTGCTTTCATGGGCGCCACACCCTAAAGCATTGCCCCATGCGGTTGCTAATTCATTTATAGAAATAATGCAAACGATTGATGTTGATTTTACGATTACTCACCCTGAAGGCTATGAGCTACATCCAGATGTTGTAAAAGAAACACCTGTTCTTTATGATCAAGAAGCAGCACTCAAAGATGCGGATTTTGTGTATGTAAAAAACTGGAGTAACTACAAAGAATATGGCAAAATAACTTCTGAAGACTCTAGTTGGATGATGACTCAAGAAAAATTGCAAACGGCTAAATTTATGCATTGTTTGCCAGTTCGGCGAAATGTGGTGGTTGAAGATGCAGTTTTGGATAGTGATCAATCCATCGTAATTGAACAATCGAATAATAGAACCTATGCGGCACAATTGGTCTTAAAAAAAATTCTTGAAAATGGATAAACTCAACACACTCAAAATTGTCAAAATAGGAGGTAATGTTATTGATAATCCCCAAGGACTCTCTTCATTTTTGACGGTATTTTCATCGATAAAAGGGCCTAAAATCTTAGTGCATGGCGGTGGGAAGTCGGCTTCAGCCCTAGCGCATCAAATGGGTTTAGAGGTGAAAATGATTGATGGTAGACGCATTACCGATGCTGAGACTTTAGATTTGATTACTATGGTTTATGCAGGTAAAATTAATAAAAGTATTGTTGCTCAATTGCAATCTATAGGCTGCAATTCTATTGGTTTTACAGGTGCAGATGGCAATACCATTAGTTCTAAAAAACGACCAGTTTCTACTGTTGACTATGGCTTTGTAGGCGATGTTAAAAACGTAGAAACATCAACGTTGAAATTGTTATTAGACCAGGAAATTTGCCCTGTGTTTTGTGCTATTACACATGACAAGAATGGACAACTTTTAAACACTAATGCAGATACCATCGCATCAGAACTGGCCATAGCCTTTTATTCTCAATTTGAAGTGGAATTGTATTTTTGTTTTGAAAAAAAGGGCGTTTTAAAAGATGTTAATGACGACACATCGGTCATTGAAACTATTACCAAATCGTCTTATCAAAAATTAGTGGACGCTCAGTTAATTTTTTCTGGGATGCTTCCAAAATTAAATAACTGTTTTTATGCCTTAGATCATAGGGTTTCAAAAGTATGTATCGGTTCACCAGAAATGTTGCTTAATCCCGAAGCAATTTTCACAACACTAATAATCCAATGACTTTAGAAAATTTAACAGCAGATGCCATTCAATTATTAAAAGATTTAATTGAAATTCCATCATTTTCATCCGAAGAACAGTTGACTGCTGAACGCATTGAGGCGTGGTTTACTTCATATAACATTCCATTTCAACGGTCTCAAAATAATGTTTGGGTTACCAATTCCGATTTTGATCCGTCCAAACCAACCCTGCTTTTAAATTCGCATCACGATACGGTGAAACCAAATAATGGCTACACCAAAGACCCTTTTAAGGCAGAAGTTGAAGATGGGAAATTATTCGGATTAGGAAGTAATGATGCGGGTGGTTGTTTAGTGTCTTTGCTGGCTGCTTTCACCTATTTTTATGCGCATAAAAATTTAAATTACAATTTGGTTATTGTAGCATCCGCAGAGGAGGAGAGTAGTGGAGATGCTGGTTTGAATAGTATGTTGTCTATCATTCCAAAAATAGATGTAGCCATTGTTGGTGAACCGACTTTAATGCAACTTGCTGTGGCCGAAAAAGGCTTGGTCGTATTTGACGCATTGGTTAAAGGAACACCAGGACATGCTGCTCATCCTAACACTGATAATGCAATTTATAATACAATTGAGGTTTTACAATGGTTCAAATATTTTCAGTTTGAAAAAAACTCGGATTCCTTGGGTCCTGTGAAAATGACCGTTACTCAAATCAATGCAGGAAAACAACATAATGCCATTCCTTCAGCTGTTGAACTCGTTGTAGATGTTCGTGTTAATGATCAATATAGCAATAAAGATATTGTTGAAATTCTTCAAAAACAAGCCCCTTGCGATTCAATAAAACCCAGAGGTTTAAAATTAAATTCATCTTCAATTCCTGTGGATCATCCGCTAGTTCAAGCAGGGATTGCACTGGGACGAGAGACTTATGGGTCACCAACACTTTCAGACCAATCGGTGTTGAGCTGCCCATCCTTGAAATTAGGACCTGGAGACAGCACCCGTTCACATACCGCTGATGAATTCATTTATGTTAAAGAAATCGAAGAAGGTATCGCATTATATATTCAATTATTAACTAAAATACTATAGCTATGAAACTTTGGGATAAAGGCATTTCAATTGATAATTTAATTGAAAAATTTACAGTTGGGAACGATAGAGAAATTGATCTTAAAATTGCGAAATATGACATTCAAGCTTCCTTGGCTCATGCTCAAATGTTGGTTAAAATTGGGTTGCTCTCTGCTGAGGAGCTCAGCGCCATTGAAACAGTGTTTGAGACGCTACAATTTCAACTTAGTGAAGGTACTTTTGTAATTGATAGTCAGTTTGAGGACATTCACTCTAAGTTGGAGTATGAACTTACCAAAAGTTTGGGCGATACGGGAAAAAAAATTCATACTGCACGCTCTAGAAATGATCAAGTTTTAGTGGCTTTGCAATTGTATTACAAGGATAAATTAGGTGTGATTCAAGATAAAACTCAACTCTTTTTTAAAACGTTAATTGCACTAGCAGATGTGCATAAATCATCGGTATTGCCAGGGTATACACATTTGCAAGTTGCAATGCCTTCTTCATTTGGTTTATGGTTTTCTGCTTATGCAGAATCGCTTATTGACGATGTATATGTTTTAAAAGCCGCTCAAAACGTAGTGGATCAAAACCCTTTAGGATCGGCAGCAGGATATGGAAGTTCGTTTCCAATTGATAGAAATTTCACCACCAAAGCACTTGGGTTTAAAACCTTAAAATACAACGTGGTTGCGGCACAAATGAGTAGAGGTAAAAATGAACGTATTATTGCGTCTGGTTTAGGAAATTTAGCCAATACACTTGGTAAAATGGCTATGGATATTTGTTTATATATGAGTCAAAATTTTGATTTTATTGGGTTTCCAGAAGCCCTGACAACAGGAAGTAGCATTATGCCTCACAAGAAGAATCCAGATGTTTTTGAATTGATCCGTGGAAAATGTAATAAGATTCAAAGTTTAGAAACAGAGATGCTTTTGATTACCAATAATTTGCCGAGTGGCTATCATCGCGATTTTCAGTTGTTAAAAGAACATATGATTGAAGGCTTCGAGGAATTGGAATCAATATTGGATATTTTTAATTATGCTATTCAGCAAATCCAAGTTAAAACAATTGATTTAAAAGATCCAAAATACCTTTATCTATTTACTGTGGATAGTATTAACTCTTTGGTACTTAAAGGGGCGTCGTTTCGAGAAGCATATCAAACCATTGCCGCACAGGTACAGGATGGGACTTATAAATCTGATTCCAGTATTCCACATACACATTTAGGAAGTATTCACAATTTAGCATTGGAAGCAATCTGCGCTAAATATCCTGTTTAAACCTTAATTTTCAGTAAAATCACAACTCTTTTGTAAGTGATTTTACAATCTTGTTTTCGGCAAAAAATGTTTTTAGAATCACTTTAACGGCAGTATAAGTTGGTACAGCTAAAATCATTCCTGTTATTCCAAATAGAATACCTCCGATGATGATGATCAAAAATATTTCTAGCGGGTGGGACTTGACACTTTTTGAGAAAATGATGGGTTGACTGATAAAGTTATCGAGAAGTTGGGCAAAGATGTAGCCTATTAATACATAGGTAGATTTCGGTAAAATTTCAGTTTGAAAATCCAAACCGAGATTACTGCTCATCGTTAAAAATAGCATCAAAAAACATCCGATAATTGGCCCAACATAGGGAATTAGATTCAAAAGAGCACATAGAAACGCAATGACAATACTGTTTTCGATTCCAAAAATCATTAATATAATGGAATAGAAGATAAAAAGGATTGTGATTTGAAATACTAATCCAATAAAATATCGCGATAATAAATGTTTGATGGTTTCTAAGGATTTTCTCAATTTGGTTTCACTTTTTTTATCGGTGAGTACATAAATAGAATTTTCCATGATTTGAGTGTCTCTCATCAAGAAAAAAGTAATAAATGCGACTGAAAATAACCCGATACTCAATGTTCCTATTGTGCCCACAATAGTATTTAAAAAGTTGGGTATGACGTTAATACTTTCTATTAGATCGTACTGTTTGATCTCTTCGATGATGTTTATTCCGTTTGATAAAAAGAAGTCATTACTTTGATTTAGTAAATCTTGAACTGTTTCTTCAAGTTGCTCCAAATTTAATAAAGAAAGGTTTTCTCCTTGTTTTACAAGCAAGGGAACAAAAAGACTAACAAGTCCCATAAATATTAAAAGAAAAAGTGCCATTGTAGTGATTACAGCCAATGCATTTGGGAATTTAAATTTCCGTTTCAGAACTAATTTTATGGGTCTTCCGATCAAAGCAAGTATAGAAGCTATGGCGATGTAAACCAAAACCGATTGAATTTTATATAAGAACAATAGAAGCAAGCCAATTCCAATAATGACAGCAATGGTCTTTAAAATTTCCTTAGTTAAAGAATTTGAATTCATCTATTTAATATTTTGTATAAATGTAGCGAAAATTTAAAAATGAACGACAAAATCAGCTCCAGTTTCTGTGAAAACAGTTAAATATGAGGAGGCAATTTTTGTATTAAAATTTTATTTATTTTTACATGAATATTTTAACCAATTACTTTTTTATGCGTATTTTATTTTTATTGTGCCTTTCTTTTCCATTATTTACATTTACTCAAATCGACCATTGGGAGAGTGTTGTCCTCCCCGGAGACAATTGGAATTACCTTGTACCAACATCACAACCCAATGCAAATTGGAATCAACCAGGATTTAACGCTTCAAGTTGGAGTTCAGGACCCTCTGGTTTTGGTTTTGGAGATGACGATGATGCTACAGTTATTCCTAATACTATGTCTGTTTATATTCGAAAAATATTTTATATTACAGATGTTTCGGCGGTGGGGTATACGGTTTTAGATATTGACTACGACGATGGTTTTGTTGCCTATTTGAATGGACAAGAAATTGCAAGAAACCTCGTTTCAGGGGATGTTCCTGCGTTTGATCAGGGTAGTGATGGCTGGCACGAGGCTTTACTATATCAAGGGTATGGACCCGAACGTTTTCAGGTAGACCAATCCCTACTTACTACAGGTGTAAATACTATAGCTGTTCAAGTGCATAACCATTCGATAGAGTCATCGGATTTGAGCGCAATTCCTGTACTGTCTTTAGGGATTACCAATACAAGTTATAATTACAATACTCCACCTTCGTGGTTTGTTGAACCTTACATTCCAGTGACGGTTGATTTTCAGACTTCTAATTTACCAATTGTTGTGATTGATACAGATCAAGGGCAAGAGATTCCAGATGAGCCTAAGATTGATGCCACAATGAAAATTATTTATAGAGATCAAGGTGCACGTAATTTTTTGACGGATGTTAGTGACCTTTCAACTCTTGATTATGACGGTGCGATTAAAATTGAAGTTCGTGGATCTTCATCATCCTTATTGGATAAAAAACAATATGCTTTTACACCTTATGATGAACTTGGAGAAAAAGTAAATGTATCGCTTCTAGACATGCCAAAAGAAAATGATTGGATTTTGAATGGACTTGCATACGACGCGTCTTACATGAGGGATTTTATCAGTTATAAACTTTCAAAACAAACCGGTAATTATGCGTCCAGAGGCCGTTATTGTGAAGTGGTTTTAAATGGAGAATTTCAGGGTATTTATGTGTTGCAAGAAAAATTAAAAGCAGATGACAGCCGAATAAATATCAATAAAATCAAAGATACCCACCTGACTCTTCCAAAACTTACAGGCGGATATATCACTAAAACAGATAAGATTGAAGGCGCAGATGTAGCCGCTTGGTCTATGGATAATTATCCAGGTTATCAAAGTAATTTTGTACACGAACATCCAAAACCCTCAGAAGTACAGCCAGAACAACATGAGTATATTAAAGGAGAGTTTGAAACACTTCAAGATATGGTAACAATTCCAAGTAATAGTTCCATAATAGATGGTTATCCGTCGGTAATTGACCTTCCTTCTTTTATAGATTTTATCTTACTCAATGAGCTGGCCTCTAATGCAGATGGGTATGAGTTTAGCACATTTTTTCATAAAGATCGTAATGGAAAACTAAGAGCAGGACCCATTTGGGATTTTAATTTAACGTTTGGTAATGATTTGTTTTTCTGGGGATATGACCGAAGTCAAACCGATGTTTGGCAATTGAGTTACGGTGGTAATGAGGGACCAAAATTTTGGAAAGACTTATTTGATGATGCCGTATTTAAGTGTTACCTAGCTAAGCGTTGGCAAGAATTAACAGCAACAGGAATGCCTTTAAATTCAGTTGAAATTTTTATGCTTATTGATGAAACTGTCACACTAATTACCGAAGCGGTTGAACGTCAAGAAACAATCACAGGAACAACAGGAGAATTTGATCAGCAGATCATTGACATAAAAGCCTTTATTACTGAGCGAATCAGTTGGATTTCAAATGAACTTACAGATACAAGTTTGTGTGCAAATGTTTCAATACCGCCACTGGTCATTTCTAAAATCAATTACCACCCCTTGGTAGATCCAGAATTAGACTCAGACGATTTTGAGTTTATTGAAATTAGAAACAACGGATCATCAACAGTGGATTTAACGGGGATTTATTTTGGTGGCTTAGGGCTCACATACCAGTTTGAAGCAGGTGCTACTGTTTCTGGAGGAGGCTCTATCTTTTTGTCAAATAAAAATGAGTCTTTTTTCTCACGCTATGGATTTGAATCTTTTGGTGAGTTTTCTAGAAATCTTTCTAATGATAGTGAAGATTTAGTCCTTAGAGATGCCTATGGAAATATTATTGACGAAGTGAAGTATAAAGATTCGTTGCCATGGCCAGAAGATGCAGATGGAAATGGTGCGTTTCTAGAACTTGTGAGTTTAAATTTAGATAACAGTTTGGCAAGCAGTTGGATTGCTCAAGATGATATTGCTGAGAATTTATCTGTGAACGCTTTTCAATATGAAAATTTTGTAAGTCTAGCTCCAAATCCAGTTTCGGATAAATTAAAAGTAAATAGCAGTAGAGGAAAAATTAAAACACTCAAGCTGTGGAGTGTTAATGGGAAATTGTACACTACTTATAATCCAGATCATCAACAATTCGAGTTGGATATGAGTAGTTATGAAACTGGATTTTATCTTTTACAAATACAAACTGATACGGAATCAATTGTCAAAAAAATAATTAAGAATTAGACTCTTATTTTATTTGATATCTAATTCCCAGAAATCCATTGGTTCCTTGGTTGGAGTAGTACACATAACTGGGGTCAAATGATAGTGCATTCGGATTATTTGCAGTGGCAATAACCTGCCCATCAGTTCCAAATTCAACGCCTGTATCAAAAGGATCAAAAGCACGTGCGATACTATCCGAAGGAGGTCTGAAATTTAAAATGTTTTCTACGCCTGCAAACAATTCAAATGTCTTAAAACCATAAGTCGCTTGCAGATTCATTATATGGATCGCAGGACTCGTGGGATCTCTAGTATCTAGTGTTCCAAGAAGGGGAAGTTTCATTGGGCCAATAACTATTCCAGAAAGATCTAATGTGATCTTGGGATTGTAGAAGGAATAACTTATTTTGTAATTCCCAGAGAATTTTTCAGTCAACAATGGATATACAGTTTCGTTATTTTCAATGATTTTTGAATCTATAAATGTAGCGCCTAAATTTACTTTTAGTCCATTAGCGGACACACTATTGATGTTTAAGGTTGCACCTTGAATTACCGATGTTCCATCCAAGTTGCTATAGATAATTTGATTTGGATTTGTTTCATAGTCAGGAAGAATTCGATTTGAAAATTCTGTTTTAAATAGACTAAGGTCTAAATCAAAAATAGTTCCATACTTAGAGTACAGTTTTTGATTCCAGTTTAGATTGATATTCCATGATTTTTCAGGGAGAATATCTTCGGTAAACACAACTTCTCTGGCTCCCGTAAGCGCAGCATGATCTTCAGTAAACACGTTGACAACTCTGTATCCCGTTCCAAATCCAAGTCTCATAACTGAGCTTTCATCTTTACTCGCCCATTTGTAGTTAAGTCTTGGGGTCCAAATATTTCCGTAGATGGAATTATTATCATAGCGAATTCCAGAGAGAAGTGTTTGAGAATTATTGAGTTTCCATTCGTCCTGTATAAAAAGGCCAGGGAGGGAGGTGACTTCTTTCTTTTCGGTTGCAGGAGTATTGTCATCATAACTAGTGTATCTATAGGTTGCACCAAGCAAAAGGCTATGATTATTCAACCGTTTTGAATAGACACTTTGAATAAATCCAATGGTTTGCAATGCTTTATAAGAAGTAGTACCATACACTGAGTTTTGATCGTGATTATTTAAGCTGTATTGTAAAACTAAATTTTCTGAGATGTCAGATTTTCCAAATACTTCAAATCGGCTCGTATAAATGCTTTCTCCATAGACTTGATTGCCGCCTCTATAATCTGAATTCCAGTTCATTTCACCGCCCCATCGGTCTTCATAAAAATAGCGAAAAGCGACACTATTTTTAGGAGTTTTAATCTTATTAAAAATTGAAATTCGGTGCTGTAATGTCAAATCCGTAAACCCATCTCCATTGTTGTCAATTGGATTGGAGTAGTTGAAATAATTAACACCGATTAAACCTTGTGTATTGTTTAATTTGTATTTAGCTCCGAGATCTACGTTTAATTCACCCCATGATGTTGTAAAGGATTCAACATTGAATCGATTAACATTCTCGGGAAGTTTTGTAATTAAATTAATAACACCTCCGATTGCTTCGGATCCGTACAGGGTAGAGGCAGGACCTTTTATCACTTCTACTTGTTCGATGAGTGATTGTGGAATTCCGGATAATCCGTAAACCGTAGAGAGTCCACTTACTAAAGGTAAACCATCAATCAGAACCATAGTATTGGCGCCTTCTTGACCGTTGATGTGAATGTCTCCTGTATTACAAATGTTACAATTTAGTTGAGGTCTAACCCCATTAACCCCTTCAATGGCCTCAAAGAAGCTGGCTTTTGGAGTGGCTTTAAAAAAATTAGCGGAGTAGAGTTCAACTTGTACAGCACTTTTAAGTTTTGAAACTTGCTTTAGCGTCCCCGAAATAACAACTTCATCTAAACGGTCATTTTTGAGTACGATTGTTCCGAGATTTGTACTACTTCCATCAACATTGATGACTTGAGGACTATAGCCAACATACGAAATGATGAGCTTGTTTTTACCTTTTTTAGTAGGAATCGAAAACTCTCCATTTTCGTTTGTTAGTGTGCTTTTAGTGTTTGAGTTGTTGTAAATAGTTGCTCCAAAAAGTATATTTTGATCTAAGTCTTTAACAGTTCCCTTTATTGTTTGTGCGAAAGTAGTCGTACAAAAAATAATAAATAGGGTAAAAAAAGTGTTCAGTTTTAAGATCAAAGTTGTAAATTTATAAATATAATATCGATTGTTCACCAGTGCAAAACTAATGAAAAAAACTAAAGAAAAAGAACATTATTTAAAGGAAATTTATAAACTTGAAACAAGTAATCAACCAATTTCAGTTTCAAGTCTTTCAGTGGTATTTGGAATCTCAAAATCTTCAGTTTCCAATATGGTTAAAAAGTTAGTAGCAATGGGGTTAATAAACTCAGCGCCCTATAAGGCTATTGAGCTTACATCGGAGGGAAGGGCACTTGCGAGAACAATCGTGGCAAAACATCGACTTATCGAGCAGTTTTTGGTAGAGATCATGAGTTTTGATTCCAAAAATGTTCATGAAATTGCAGAAGAAATTGAGCATATTGATAGCCCTCCATTTTTTAGAAAAGTAAAACAAATGCTAAGCCAACGCGACATCGATCCGCATGGAAGTCCTATCCCTGATGTTGAGTTTTAATATTAGTTTTTAGAAAACTAGTCTTTTGGTAATTCCACAATCACTTCATTTTTACGATTAAACACTTCGTAAGGTGCATTATACCCCAAAAAGTAGAAACGGTTTGTATAGGGTATTTTTTGAGTATCCAACGCCAATTTTAGATCCTGTTTATACCGTTCAATTTTTTCATCATCAGCCCAACCATTAAAAGTTATGGCTGCCACTGTTTTTGCAGGTTCGTTTTTAAATACTATTTCTGCTTGATTGGGTTGAGGCAGTGTTTCTTTTTCAAACTTCTTTGGAACCATAAATAGCATGGTCATAGAATCTTCTAACGTCATAGCAACAGGTGAGGTCATCGCAATTTTTTCGTTTTTATCGTTGTCTCCAAAAATATAGCCTGCTAAAATAGAAAACCCTTTACTTGAAGATTCCTTATAATTTTTTGTAGAGAGTTTGACAGAAGTAAATAAAGTGGATTCATAATTACGGATTTCAAAATTGTCATACACTTTAGTGACTTTATAAGGGTAGGTTTCTATATTCTTTTGACTTTTTAATGCAAAGAGTTGAACACCTATAAATATGAGAAGTAGAACTCCGATTAAAATTGATACAATTTTCATTAGTATATGCTGTGTTTTATTGTTGATGATTGCTATTATGTATTACTGGTCTATACAACAATAAACAAAAAAAAACCTACACAAGCAAGCTTGGTAGGTTTTTCAAAATGAAATGAATAATGACTAATTCAAATCTACTCTATAGAAATGACAAATGTGGCATCAATATCAGTTTCTCCACCAGCACTTTCAAGTCCTTCATTTGGCTTAGTAGGTTCATGAACTAGGGTGATTGTTAATGTACCTGAACTCACGGCTCCTGCTGTTAGTGTAAACTCTGTTCCTAACAAGTTTTCTAAGTCATCTAAATTTAAATCGGAAATTGTGATATCCAAATCATCTGTTGGGTCAAAAAAGAATTGGTGAGCTAAGTTTTCTTCTTCCACTTCTTCCGTGATGTCTTCAGCAGGGTCTTCAGTTTCGTTAAGTAAAACAATACTACCATTGTATGTAACGCCTGCTGCTAAATTACCAGTTTGGATTACTGGATCAACTGGTCCATCACCATCCGGGTCACGGGTCTCTAAAATAACAGCTGTACCCCCATCTTCTGGTTGAAGCGTTATAGTCATTGTGGTAATCACTTCTTCTTCGACTACCGGTTGTGGATCGTCGTCTTTTGAACATCCGATAAATAATGAGCTAGCAATTAATGCTGCTGATAAAAATTTCAAGTTTTTCAAGTTTTTCATGTTTTTGTTGTTTTTGAATTGTTTAATTAATAATTGATTTTAAGATTTAGTAAAAAGTTTCTGCCCAAATCGTCTGCATAATAGCGCAAACGGTTCAGGTAGTTTCGGTAGGAAGTATTCATTAGGTTTGTAATACTGAATCCTACTGTTAATTTTGATTTTTGATTGATTTTAATATCGATATTCGAGTTAAAATTAAGTAAGTGGTATGCATTAGGAGTTGAACTGATATCTACTTCCTGAAATGTTTCTGTTATTGGCATGTACACTTCAAAATTGTTATTAGGAAAGTCATTTTGTTTAAAATGATAAGCACTTTGTAATGACAAACGAATATTATTGAATTCAGGGTTTTGATACACAATTTCATTAGTTATATTTACAGGTGGCATTCCGATCAAAGGAGCGTCTAAGGTTTGGTCGTAGCCATTGACAAGGGCGATCTGACTGTTTAAACGAACGTTATTAGCAAACGCATAGGATACATCTACATCCAGACCTAACAATTTAGCATCAGTTTGGCGGTACTCCCAGACTTGAAATTCACCTCTTATTGTGTATTCAATACTTACAGGTTCCATAACAATAAAGTCTGATATGGTATTTATGTAAGGAGTAATAGAATAACTAAAAGTATCATCGTCACGCTGTAAAGTGACCGCGACTTTATGACCAATTTCTGAATTGAACCCTAAATCGCCAATCTCAATTCGAGAGGCAGAATGGTGTAAACCTTCGCTAAATAGCTCAGAGGGATTTGGTGCTCGAGATGCAACCGAGTAGTTGAAAAATAAATTATAATCTTCATCAAATGTGTAAGTTGCTCCCAATGTTGCCGACCCGTTATTGAAATTGAGTTGTGGATTGGTTAAAATTTGAGTGGGGTATTCCTCAACCACAATTTCAGGGAAAAGTTGGTCATAGTTACGTGATTCCCAGAAGGAAGTTCTGTAAAATTTAAAAGCATCCATGAAAGAGTAATCGTATCGTACTCCAGCTTCTAGAAGCAGTTGTTTGCTTAATTGGTAATCTGCCACAAAATACAATCCTATGTCATACATTTGATAATCAGGAATTAATCTTCGCACCCCTGTATCTGCTGCATAGTTGTTTTGATATCGTGCCATTAAACCAGACTTTAGTGTCATTCCATCTTTAAGACCCGACTCTAAATCTAGTAAAACCGTATGCGTGTCTAACTCTAAATCGACAGAGGGTTTTTCTCGATCATCTCCACGTCGAATATCAAACTCCAAACGGTTATTGCGTTGAAAATCATATTGCAAGCTCAGTTTTCCAAAATTATCAAATCTTTTGAAGGCTTTTAGTCTTGCTAAATGGTGAGTGACATCCTGTTTTGGTTTATTAATTTTATAGGTGAAATCATTTACAATTAATGGAACATTGCTTTCAATGGCTCTAACTTGATCCTTAGCTCCTCCTAAATGTGAAGCTCTTAAAATACCGATTTCATTTTTAAAGATTGAATAATACCCCTCAATCCCATAGTCAAAACGATTAAAACCAACCTGTATAGAAGCGTTTCTTTCAAAAACTCCTGTGTTACTAAGGATATAGTCAGGCGCTTCAAAGTCACCAAAGCGTTTAAAGGTTCCTTGCAGTGTTGCATACATTCCATTTTTATAACTTTTGGTCAATTTTGAGCTTAACGAGGATCCACGACCATTGCTGGCCGCCGTCATTAAACTTTTTCCGTACAAGCTATCTTTAACTGGAACTTTTGAAGCTTCAGCCACAATGACACCACCTACAGCATCACCACTGTATTGAAGTGCACCAGCACCTTTTATGAGTGTGAGGTTGCTGATAGAATTTATGTCGATGTTAGGAGCGTGTTCTGCACCCCATTCTTGATCTTCCATTCGTACCCCATTATTGATGATGACAACTCGACTGCTGTGAAGTCCGTTAATTAATGGTTTGACGACTGTGTTTCCTGTGTTTAGTGATGATACACCGCTCAAATTTTTTAGTACATCTCCCATGGATCCACTACTATAATGCTCTAATTCTTCTATACCGATAGTGTTTTCGAGAATTGTTTTAGACTTATCGCTGTAAGCTTTCCCTTCAATCGTAATTTGATTGAGTTCCTCTATATGATGTTCTAGTTTAAAGGATTTATTGGTATTCCAGAGATTTTAACAGTGATTCCTTTTGTGAGACAATTGGGGTGTGAAACCTGTATGAAATAGGTGTCATTACATAGGTTTGAAAACGTAAACGTTCCATCAAAACCAGTCTGAACAGTTTGTTCAGTGTCTGCAATAGTAAGGGTGGCCCCGATGAGCAATTGGCCATCGTGGATATCTGTTACTGTACCTGAAAGTGAATTGTCACAATTTTGTGACATTGCAGTGTTACTGCTGTAAAGCAATAATACCAATAAAGCATGCGTACGCATAAATTCTTAATTAACATTAAACGTGTGAGTTTGATCGTTAAGAATTTACAGGGGGCGCACGTAGTTGTTTACTGGTTAATGTAGGGTAGTAAAATTGTAAAGAGGTAAAGTCTGTACTAAGTTTTACAGAAATTTGTGGGAGCAGTAAATCTGGATATTTAGCAATATCATAGCTGATAGAAGTAAAATGAAAATCACATACATCGCAATTTTTTTCTGATTTATGGATGTGAGTACTCAGCTCATTACAAGTGTCGCTTTCGTGACCCTCAATCATATGGCTAAACTGAATGGCAGTCGGAAGTATTAAAGCTAATAAAAGCAATACCGATGCTAAAGTTTTTCCAAGTTGATTTTTTAGATACATTTTTACAACAAATAAGAGACCAAATTTACTAATTATTTTTGATACTGCACTACTGAGAATTGTTTTGTTAAAAACAAGTGAAAAATCAAGTTCATTTTTGGAGATGTAAATTACATTTTAGTGTCAACTCTTTTCTGTATGTGATTATCCATTTGACTAATTTGTTTTAAATGCTACAATACCCAAAGTTTAACGAATAATTAATTTTTTAGTTACTGTTTTAGTTCCTTGCGATAGCTTTATATGATATACGCCACTAGCCATATTAGTATTTAATTGAATCTTGTTTTCAACTTTTAGTGGAAGGGAAGAGCTGTACACCAACTGTCCCAAGGTATTATAAATTGTAAGCTGTGTGCTTTCGGTTACATTAGGAATCTTTATGGTAAAATTACCATCTTTAGAGGGGTTTGGAAAAACGGAAAATGAAAGTTCTTGAGTTCCTTCAACACTTAGGTTGTTTGTATTAAGGAAATACACGCCGTAGTCTTCCACTTGGGCCAATCCTTGAGTTGGTTGAAAACAGGGATCAGTGCTAGAAGAATATATCTGAACGATCAGTCGTGCACGCAGGATTTCATTTTCTACAACTCCAGATGCTGGTGTGGTGATGGTAAATGATAAATCGGTGCCATTATATACCAATTCACCAGCATCAGAAAAATCACCATCGTTGTTATAATCGATATACAATACATTTTGACTTGTTTCTGAATCTTGGTATAAATGTGAAATATTTACAGTATATGTGGTTGCTAATTCTAAAACTGTTTTATCTGTACAACTATAATCTTGGTAATAACCTCCATCGGATTGAACCCCTCCAGAAAAGTTACGTATTGTATTTAATTCAAAAGACGTTGGTCCGCCATCATTGGAGTTGGTGTTCCATGTCCCGCTAGGACTGCATGAAGCTGCATTTGGGTTGTTCGCAATGATCACATTTTTTGTCAAAGTACTAGATCCATTTTCGTTGGTAGCAGTCAAAGAAATTGATTTATCACCTGTTGATGAATAAGTTACTGAAGGATTGATATCTGTTGATGAAGATGGGGTTCCTCCTGGAAACGTCCAAGAATAGGATGTGGCTCCACCCAAAGACCTGTTATTAAACTCAACTGTATTACCAATACAGACCACTTCAGTTGATTCAAAATCAGCAATAGCTGCACCGATACTACTGCATAAAGCTAATGGCGCACTATTGACTGCTGTTTCAAATTCTGTTAATGTGTATTGAGGATTCCAGCTGTACGCGCCATTATATGTGCCATCTCCATAATCCATAAACCCTCCAGTAGTCCCTTGTCCTAAGTCAAAAGAGTGATCCATCCCAAAATTATGACCTAACTCATGAATAAAAGTCAACCATGTTGGGTTTGTAAGATTGCTCACTCCATATTTGTAGCTGTTACTTCCAACTGTCCCTATATAAGCTAAACCAACAGTTCCAGGTGGTGGAAAATGATTAGTAATGTTATGAGCGAGATCATAATTTAAAAGTCCAAAGCCTCCATTATTACCCCAAGAACGGAATTGTTCTAATTGATCATTAATAGTACAGTTAGTACAGTCAATACTGTACGGATCTGTGGCGATTGATGTTGAAATATATTGACCTGTAAGTACGAGCTCTACATTAGTTGGGAACTCAAAATCTTTAAAATAAGGCACTACGGTATTCATAAGTGCGATATTATAAATTTCCATTTCTGTAGCAGAACCTCCGATCGCAGCAACCGAAGATTCGTCAGAAGCTAATGCTATTTCAACTCTAAAACAATCTCCTAAATCTCGGCTTCTACTATTGTTTCTAACAGTTTCATTTATCTTTTGCAACGAAGTAACGCCACAACCCATTGAGGGGTTTAAAATAAGATCCTTTGTTTCGTATACAACAACTATATTCTTGTTGACTCCTCCTGCTAGGTAATGTAAGGGCTCTATGAAATATTCCTTAGTACTGGTTGATATAATCCCGTGAATGACATCATTCGTGATTGTTAATCTTACAACACTTTTGGAATCGTTGGTAATATTCCCTTCAAATGTGATGTGTTTAATTTTATCAGTTACAAATGTTCCAGATTCAGATGCGATGATCGTTTTGTAGTCTTCCGATAAAATAGTGTTGTGTTGCAAAGAAATATTAAAATTCTCAATAGATGGTAATTCAAGATTAAGACGCAGCTCATTGTTTAGATTTGCTTGTACATATCGATTTAAGGATTCAGTATCAATGGTGAACAACGCATAGTTTTTAAAGTTTGCAGAAAGGTTTTTCTCGGTTTCTTTAGAAGTACTAACAGCTTTAATTTCAAAAGATTTTGAGTTTTTTTGTTGGGCGTTTGAAATTAAATGAATACAAAATACGAGTATTAGAAATAGGCTTTTTTTAAGTAATTGGCTATGTTTCATTTTTTATTTATTTATGTAACGATTTTAATTAAAAAGTCAGTTTATCGCTTTAATGTAAAGTGTGATCTAAGTTGTTCTGAATTAGCTGTTATAGGGTCAATGTATTGCAATATAAACCAATAATCACTAGCTGGTAATAGGGTGCCATTATAGGTGCCATCCCAACCAGTTCCTGAGGGTTTAATTTCTTTAATGAGTTTCCCTAAACGGTCAAAAATGTGAATTTTCGCATTCACTTGGTTGGATACAGCAATGATATTCCAGTTGTCGTGGTAGCCATCTCCATTTGGCGTAAAATATTTTGGGTAGTCAATGACATAAACGAAGGCTTCGTTTTCGCCACAACCATTAATATCACGAACTGTTACCATATGTTCTCCAGGTAAAACATCAATAAAGTTTCCTGAGTCTCCCCAAGGTCCTTGATCTAAACTGTATTCATATATACCTTGTCCAGTTGCAACCGCTTCAATGACATGAGTGTTTGCAAAAGCAGCCGTAGTGACTTGCGCCAGGACATCTGGCGGTGTACTTTCTATAACTGTAAAGGTTTCAATTGGTGCTGCACATTGCGTTAATAGGGTATCATCAAAGACTTCGAGTGTATAGGCTCCACCTTGAGCAGGAGCATAACTAGAGTTTGTACCTACAATAGTACCATTTGCATCTCTCCAAATAAATGTATGTTCTGAATTTGATAAACCAGTATCAATTACTAGAGGTGATAAGACTTCTGTTCCGTTTACATCGACGCACAGGATGAAGTCTTCTTTAATTTCTACCAGAGGTAAAGGGTTCACTTGTAAAGTAACTTCAGCAGTTTCATAGCATACTGAGCTGTCTATTAGGGTTCCCGAACTATCCAATACTTGTGTGTTATTATCTACACGTGCGATAAT
>Ga0228672_1000243_pt1 | contig 31839 bp, 21 predicted proteins | sample 90DmetaG_FD_182788 | JGI IMG/M metagenome (GOLD analysis project Ga0228672, IMG submission 182788) | Seawater microbial communities from Monterey Bay, California, United States - 90D | ecosystem: Environmental > Aquatic > Marine > Coastal | place: USA: California | collected 2016-11-08 | reverse complement strand
GGGCACATTTGGTGGGTCGTATTTCTTTTGAGCAGCGAGGTTGTCATCGCTTTTTTGCTTGCAGACAAACTTTTCAAACCGGTTGCGCGTGTTTTTGGGGCTGATGAGGACATTCAGAATCCCGCGAGCGTACCCATTTTAATATTGCTTGTCGGCGTCCTGCTGACGCTGTTTGAACCCATCAACAACAGCCTGACACGAATGAACGAAGCTGACGCTGATCGATATTCGCTTGAGACCGTGGGACTACCGGACGGACTCGCCTCTGCACTCGTTAAAACCGCTGAGTATCGCGATCCTCGACCCGGCCAACTCCAAGAGCTTCTCTTTTACACGCACCCGTCAGTTGAGCGTCGGGTGCGGATGGCCATGGAGTGGAAAAGGGAGCAACTCGCTCACGCGGAACCCCCTGAAAGCTAGCGTCTATTCGATGCCGTCGAGGTATTCCACGTCAGGACGTCCGCCAACCAGGCCGGCTAACTTAACATTGGCTGCTTTGAAGTAGTCGGTTTGCCCATGTGCTTCAAGAGCAGCTTGATCAGCGTAGGACTCTAGAACTTTGTATACCTGTGGGTCGGACTTACTTCGGTTAAGTGCGTAGAAGCGGCAGCCCGGTTCGTTCGCTAAAACCTGTGCAGCCAGCTCCATGAACACCGCCTCAAACTCATCATTCTTCCCTGCTTGAACGGGGATTGTTGCAATTACACCTACAGCCATGCCGGTTTCCTTATTATTTAGAAAAAAGATAAGTCGACCAGCCTACTGGCACGGCTCGCCATTGCCCAGCCAATTTTGATTTTCATGCCACTCATTGTGAGTGATTTAGGGAATTTGCTCAGACCCACCCGTTTTTTGCGGCCACATGGGCTCTCAAGGCGTACCATGGGTGGCTGATGTCGCGTCGAACTGCTTATTAGTCTTCTGATTCAGACTCAGCAGGGAGTTTGCTGTTAGCGTATGAACGCATCAGTGTAATCCTTGCGGGTTCGATAAGGCTTGGGAAACGGCACGTAGAGATTATCTAGCCTAGTAGTTGACGATTTCACAGATGGGAGAGCAAGAAAGCGTGAGTGAAGACTCCACACTGACCATAGGTCAGGTCGCCTGGCTAAAAGTGGTAGACGTTAATCACCTGGGAGCCTTTGTCGACTGGGGTTACAGTAAAGACCTATTTATTCCCTTCGCCGAGCAGCAGCATCCCTTGCGGCCCGGATCGTTCACGCTGGTCAAAATATACCTTGATAATCAAAGACGACCCGCGGGTTCAACGCGCATAGACCACTGGATTGAAGACACGGCAACGGGCCTGTCCATCGGCCAAGAAGTAACCTTACTCATTGCGGAGCAGACTGACCTCGGTTTCAAGGCCATTATTGACCATCAATTTTGGGGGTTACTCTACAGCAACGAACTCTATCGTAGAGTTCGCAAAGGTCAGATTGTCACGGGCTACATTCAGCGAATTCGAGACGATGGGAAAATCGATTTAACGCTCAATCAACCCGGGTTCAGTGAGTCCAAAATCGAGGCACTGGCGCGCGAGATAGAGGAAAACTTACATGCGAACTCAGGATTCTTAGCACTGAACGACAAAAGCCCTCCCCCTGAGATTTATGCGGCCTTTGGCGTGAGCAAAAAAGTATTTAAGCAAGCTGTCGGAGCGCTCTATAAAGCCCAGAAAATAACCATTGAATCCGGGGGCCTCCGATCAACTGACAGCGCGCCCGAAAGCGGGGCTTAGAGTAGGCTCAACCCGTTAACGCAAAACTGCGCAGCTCTCTCATAAGCAGATTCTGCTGCCGAGTACATCTTGATCATTGCGCTCTGCCACGTGTAAAAGGAGCGGAAACCACCCCTCTTTGATCAGCGTTTTCTTGAACTCATTCAAAGTGATAGGGTGAGTGAACAATAAGCACCCTTGGGTTGCTATAAAAATAAAAACACGGGAGAAATCCGCATGACAATTCAGAAAAAGCTATTTAGAAACGGACCCTATGCCGATCTGTTCAGCCAGGGTGTTCAGGTGGGCAACTCACTCCACCTAGCCGGTCAGGTTGGTACCGATGCCACAGGTAGCGCACCGGAGAGCCTGGTCGAGCAAATGCAAAACGCTTATCAACACGTTGAGTCGGTGCTCAAGGAGTTCGACTGCACCATGGATAACGTGGTGGAAGAAACGTGGTTCGTTACTGACATGCACGAGTGTATGTCGCAGGTCGAGGCGCTCTTTACCGCGCGCCAGATGATCTACGGTAAAACGCCCGAGGTTGCTCAAACCGTTGTACAGGTAGTCGCGCTTGTCGATCCCTTATTCAAGATCGAAATTAAGTGCGTTGCCATAGCGGATTAAGAGGAGCTTGGACATGCCAGAACTACAACACCTCCCTGCCAATGCCGACGCCAGCACCATCGTTGCCGCAGTCGAGCAAGACGGCGCCGTCATCTTGGACGACGTCATCAGTCCAGAATTCATTGCGGCGCTGCGTGAAGAAACCAACCCCTACATGGATAACACCCGTAATGGTGAAGACCCTTTTGCAGGCTTCAGCACCACGCGAACGGGCGGTCTGTTAGTACGATCAGAAAAGTGTCGAGAGCTCATTGAGCACGAGACCATCCTGAACCCTTGCCGTGAATTCCTCGCACCTTTCTGCGAGAAAGTGCAGCTACACCTCACACAGATTATTCGCATACGACCGGGCGAAACCGCGCAGGCTATTCACCGCGATAAGTGGGCTTGGGGTAAGCATCTTTCCCACCTCGAGCCCCAGTTCAACACCATTTGGGCTCTGACAGACTTCACCGCCAAAAACGGGGCTACACAAGTGGTTCCCGGCAGCACAAAGTGGCCCGATGACCAAGACATAGAGCCTGAGCAAGTAACTCAAGCTGAGATGAAAGCTGGTTCTGTACTGATCTACTCTGGCTCGGTTTTCCATGGCGGCGGTGCCAACAACAGCGAGGGTGACCGTATTGGCATCAACATTACCTATGCTCTGGGCTGGCTGCGCCAGGAAGAGAATCAGTACTTGAGCTGTCCGCCCGAGCTAGCAAAAGACCTCAGTCGAACCTTACAAGAGCTCGCAGGCTACGCCATGGGGCAGTATGCATTGGGTTACTACACGCCCCCGGGGGAGCCCGGTGAGGAACCCGAAGTTGTTCCGCCGCAATATGCTTTGGGCATCCGTAAGGACCTCTCCACCATGGGGGGAACCGGTGACTTGGAAGCACTGCAAAAAGCCTTACAGACTTAAAGCGCAAGATAGGCGCGAGGTGCTTGAGGTACGTGAAGACTCCCCTTATACTCTGCCGCCCCATAGGACCATAGCTCAGTTGGTTAGAGCGCTACCTTGACATGGTAGAGGTCGCCAGTTCGAATCTGGCTGGTCCTACCAAATTTCTAAGCATCTGTTTTTACTGACGTTTATTTTTCGTTTTCACTGTGTCGTCGCGTGTTGTGGCGGGTTACCTCTACCCTGCAAAGGTAGCGCTCAAACGAGAGTACCGCGTAACTAGGCAGTGATGAGGGTGTCGATCTACCTCTACACGACCGTCACTCTCAAGCAACGTCGTCCGACTGCTAACAACAGGCCACTAACTTAGGGGCCGAAATAAATGATCTTGGAGAACATTGATCCGAAACAAATCAAGAGGCATTTCGTTTAAGCGTCTTTCTTGTCAGACCCGAACTCAACAGCTCGCAAATCACGCGGGGAGAAGCGGTAGCCTTTCCCTCGCACCGTCTGAATCAAATTACTGTACGCAGGGTTACTGTCTTGCAACTGCTTCCTGAGGTGTCGAATGTGAACGTCCACAATCCTGTCTCGAATATGGCTACTGCGACCCCACACCAACGTCAGTATTTCACTTCGGGAAAACGCCCGCTCTGGATGCTCCATGAAAAATCGTAGTAATCGAAATTCAGTGGGGGTGAGACCCAAATCTATCGACCCAAGCTCTGCACGGCGACTCTTTGGATTCAAAACCAACTCCCCTACACGGCACTCAGAATCATCCTTCTCACCCTCCATGCTCACCGTCCTGGCACGTATTCGTGCTAGTGCTTCCTCAGGTGAGAATGGCTCTGTGAGGTAGTCGGTTACTCCCATCTCGAAAGCCCGGATAATATTGGCGTCGCACTTTGTTTCGGACAACATAATCACTTTTATAGATTTAGTGTCCTCGCGTTTTTTCACTGCCTCCAATAGTTCATAACCGCTGCCAATGTGCTGCAATTCTTTAAGCACCACCAAGTTTGGAGCTTTCACTTTTATCAACCGGTACGCCTCGTAAATATTATCTGCTTCGATGCATTCAAATCCTGCTGATCTCAACAAATCCCCGAGAATTTTTGTTCCACTAGGATCATCATCGACAAGCAAGATCCGCATATTTACTTTGCCTTGTCCGATTGGAAAGGGCACCGCCTAGGTAGCCCCCCGGCCACCATGGCTTGCGCCTCGGCAAAGACACTGCGAGCAATACAGCCTGTTTTATACACAGAGTCAGTAGGCGTCGATTGATGGCTGAAGATCATGATTAGAGTGATCCAGACAAAGTCCATCCAGCCCACCACGGATCGGACCCATCGGGATTGACCGCCCCTATGAAGTCAGTCGAGTCCAGATAGTCACTGTCAGCAACCGATTCAGGAAAAGCACCATTAATCGATTCCCAATCAAGCGGCGCAAGCCCGACTGCCTCAGGCGACTGAGAACTGAGCAGATCATCGAGCTGCGCATCCGTTTCAGTAATGCTTGAGGCATCGAAAACAACGTTCGCAGATGAGAGAGTTCCGTGCGAGCCAGCGCCCTGACCGCAGTCTTGTATCCAGTTATTGAGGACCAGTGCAGTGCTGACAAGTGCCTCAGAGCCAGACCCATCAACATTAATGCAGGTATTCACATCGGTCTCGGACGTCTCGGCAACAGTAATGACTGTGTTGTGGAAAAATCCGCCCGACCGCTTTTTAAAGTTCAAACTGTACGTCGCCCGATCTGCTACTTTGTCATTGATGATCGTGACATTTGCGAGCGTAGGCTTTGATAAGAACCCCTCTGATGACCCCTCAGTGTCCATTTCGAAAGCCTCACCCTTTGAAGCGCCCTGCTTAACGATGATGTACTGAAGGTTTCCCTGGTAACCCTCATCCCAATCGACAGAGTCGTCATTATTACTAGTGAACACTCCATGCTTAAGGTTGACAGTGCCTCCGTAGAACTCGATCCCGTCATCTGAATTGCCGTGGACCTGTATGAAGTCCATCTCTGTGCCACTACCAACAGCCACCAAAGAAATACCGTTAATCTCATTACCGGTTGAAAACTCGTAGCCGCCCTCAGCAACCACCACGTACCGCAGGATGCCACTGCTGTCCTCGGGCGCGTATCCACCAGCAAAGCCCGACTCGCCCTCGGCGTCGATATCACAATAATTTCCGCCCTCAGCACATTCGTTGTGGGGCGCATAGCCGTGGATGATGAGACCGCCCCACTCCCCAGAGCCCTCGTAGCCTTCGTCATCAGAGGAAAAAACTATTGGCGCATCTACCGTACCGACGGCCATTAACTGACTACCACGTGTTATCAAAATGTTCGCAAAGGTACCGGTCTTCCCCAACACTTCTACGCCTGGTTCAATAGTCAATGTCACCGCTTGTACGGCACTCCCATTATCAAGGCTGCCATCGCTATTCACCTCAAGCTGACCGTTTCCATTTCCGACGGTGACGCGGCCTGACATTAGGTACTTCAAACCCGAAACGAGCGTCATGTCTTCTGAAATAATGGCGGGCAGCTCACACAAACCGCCATTCAAATCCGTTGTACCCTCGGGACAGTCTGCCGAGCTATCGGTGCCTGACCCATCGCCACTAGAGCCTGTGCCTGGTGAACCGCCGCCATCACTCTCGGGGGCTTGTATATTGATGACCGTCTCGTCACCATCCGAGCAAGCGCTTAGCATTAACAAAAGGCAAAGTGGGAGAAAAATCTGTTTCATTAGAAGTCTCGTCATAGTGAAAACTCTCAAGCGTTATCGAAGTAGCTAGTTAAAATTGCCAATCAAGACCGAACTGAATAGTCGGCCCGCGGTTGTACATCTGAAATATTTGGCCGCCCTGCGTGTACCTAACTTTTTCATCGAGCATATTTTCGAGCTTGGCCTTGAAGGTAAGTGCGTCCGAGACGTCGAATCTGTAGACGACGTTGAGGTCGAGCCGTGGCTCCATATAAACGTCTGGCTGTCCGGATACGCCAACATCGGCAATTGACTTACCATTTTGGTTTAGCAACAGCGTTAACTGATGACCCGTGCTCAAGCTGTCGTAGCCAAGAATTAAATTAGCTGTGTAGGCTGGCTGACCCTGGAGCGCTCGGCGTGCCTGCCGGCGCGCAGTCACTTTCGACTCAATGAAAGCGGCGTTAAACGTTATAAACAGTGTTTGGTCGTAACCATCTCCCAACATAAATTCAAAGCGGCCGTCCACCTCCAACCCGTAGAGCTGAGCCTCGTCCGCATTTTGAAAGGTCCGTGAATTTCCTGCCGTGCCTGAAGCAGCCTGAACAACACGCTCTATCGGCTTGTCCATATCTTTGTAAAACAAGGCGATAGACAAGCTATCCATCTCAGACAGATACCACTCCCAACGAAGATCTGCATTCAGGATGTCTGATACCTCAAGAAATGGATTTCCTCGCACCCGGAAGTTGAATTCATTGTCATAGAACGTCGCGTTTGCTGCTTCTTTAAAATCTGGCCTCGCGACGGTTTTTGACACGGCAAATCGCAACTGGTGACTGTCGCTAACAAACCAGTTGACCCCTAGGCTTGGGAGCAAGCTGCCCTCACTTATTACCGACTGCACTGCACCTTGTTCGCCCTGCAACGAGAACGTATCTGTAGTCTGCTTGTAGGATTCGTATCGGCCGCCCGCGACTAACTGCCAGGCATGATCAAACGTGTGGTCATACATCAGGAAGCCACTGTTGTAACTAAGGTCTGCGTCGTATCGGTCTGATGGCAATGTTTTATCAACAAAGACCAAGCCCAGATTAGGGTCGCTAGCAATTCCTCCAGTCGCTCCCGGCTCACAACCACTACTCTCGAACTGGGCCTCACAACTGTAAATTACGTCAGAAACTAAGAGATTTTCAGTCCGCAGTAGATCATCACGGACCTGATTCACATTAAAGCCGTAAGTACGGCTATCCGAATCTCGCTTGCGGGAAATTATCTGCATTCCTCCTACAAGCTCAGAGAAGCTCGTTCCGTTGTCGAAAAGATCCCAAGTCAGCTGCCCTGAGAAATCAATGTTGTCATCAATCAACTCGTCATAACGACGGAGAATGGTCCCGGGCTCCAGAACGAAACCTGTGAAGAGGTTCGCCTGCTGATCATTTGGGGTCTGAAAGTCGTACTGTGCTCTCAATGCAGCGGGGTCAGTGGCACTCGAAGCGGCTGTGAAATCAAATTCTCGACGATCCGGTGCGTATCGATCCGCCTGACTTAAGGTCGCCTGCCACTCGAGAAAAACAGTCCCTTCATCATTGATAAGGTGGGTTCCCGCTAGCTGAGTCGACAGATACTGCCGCTCCTCCCACTGTATCGTTTGTCGGAGAATGGCTTGGAATTCGTCACCTTCCTCGCCAACTGATCTCTCCGACTGACTTTCAGTCACCCGCGATAAAACCGTATTCCACTCGAACGTACTGTCACCAATATTCCATCCCACAGACGCAAAGCCATTCAACTGGACGGTATTGGTGTACTGTCGGTAAAGAATATGGTCGGCGATCTCTCCTTCAGACTCATAAGTGTATCGCTCACCCTTTTCGCGCTTACTCCACTCGTTCGAGTAGTTCATCGCCGCATAAATGCCGAGGTCGGACTGATCTAGTAAGAATAAATCACCATAATTGACGCCAAATTTGGCGTTAGGTGCCGCCGATTCAAACCGAGGGTCAAAGCCGTCTTTGATCAACAAGGCTCCAGCACGGCGGAGTTCACCTGCGGTAGATTCATCAAGCATAAACGCTTGCCCCGTCTGGCTGTCGATCGCCTCGCCTGATCTCAAAAAATCAGAAATCACCGACAATGCGGGATTCTCTCCCCTGCCCCCATCGTCTAAACCCAGTGAATCAAGTCCTCCCTGCATGGGATCAGTAAAGATGGTTTCACCCGTCAGACCCTCCGTGTAGCCACCCTGAAGTGTCATCTCACGGATACGCTCATCCGGAAACGCTTTGGTATTGATAACAAGATTGCCGCCAGTAGATTCCCCAGGCATAGAGGTCAAAAACGTTTTTTTAATATCCAGCTGACTAACAAAATTTGAAGGAAAAAGATCCAACGGTACGGTGCGCTTTGAGGGATTGGTTGAGGGCATAGTTGCTTGATTGAGGGTCGCAGAGACATAGCGCCCTCCGAGCCCTCTAATAAATACGTACTTATTGTCTTGAACCGAAATTCCCGGGACTCTAACGACTGACGCGGCAACATCCGAGTCAGCAAATCTCGCTAACTGCTCAACACCAATAACATCGACGATATTTGTGGTGTCCCGCTCGCTGACTTCTAATCCGGCGGGGTCAAAGCTTGCCATCACCACCACCTCCTCGATTTGAGGCTGGGTTATCTGTATCAGCGGTTTATCTTCGTTGATTTTCAAGTTAACGGTGCGCGTCAATCCACCTACCACTCGAAGCTTCGATATTTGCTCAGCGACCTGCGTGCGATACTCACCACGAGGGATCGTTACCGTGACCTCTCCGGCGCTATTTGTTTGCAACGGTTTACCGATACCCGCTATGTAGACAGGCTCTCGCTCAACAGGGTTACCAGCCTTGGTAACCCTAATTTTTAGCGTTCCTTGTGTCGCCGTTTTACGATCACCTACATTCTCTACTGGAGAATATATATCGATCAGAGCCTCGTTTTTGTCAGCCTGAACGATGACATCGACCCGCTGACCCGCGCCTGACGTAAATTGACTGATAATTCGTCCATTAACTGTCTCAATGCCGAGCGTATGCCTTCCGGCACTTTTACCGTCGATAAGGAGCGTTCCATCATTGCCCGTTTTGCCTGCAGTGGCACCATCAATTGCCACGAGGGCGTCTGAAACTGGCAACCCGGCGGAAAATACATTTATAAAAATTTCCTCAGCGGCCTTAGTCGGCGTAGCTAAGAGCGAGATTAAAAACAGTGTGGAAAATACTAGCGGTCCACATTTATTGATGTAACGAGAAGCCATTCGATTCACAAATCACGTTGCTGGTATACAACGCAGATTGGCTTTTAGTAGTGACGAATTAATGATGCTTTCGTTACACAAGGCTGAACTTTTTATTGCGATATTGTTAAGAATTGAAACCGCGTGGTTAATTCCGGCAGGAGCTTACTTTGTGCGGGATTGTTTTATAGCGAGGTTCTCTCGCACAGAGCCTCTTAAAGAGCCGCGTCAACCGCCCAAGCACAGCCGTCAAGCAAGATCAGTTTAGATTGGTTTCATTGGTGGACTCACCTTTTACGGCAAGTCCCGCGTACTGATTAACAATAGGTGTTTATCGTGCTAGCTTCACCGTGTCCTAACGTGTTGTGGCGAGTTCTGTGAGCCTTGACATGGTAGAGGTCGGCGGTTCGAATCCGCCTGGTCCTACCAAATTTATAAGTCGCCGAATTATCGCGAGTTGTGACAAGTTGCTGCTACCGCCGCAAGGTAGCGCTCAAACGAGAGCGCTGCCTAAATAGGGCAGTGATGAGAGTCTCGATCTAGCTCTATACGACCGTCACTATGAAGCAACGTCGACCAACTGCTGACAATTGGCCGCTAACTGACTGAGTAAATAACTGGCGATCGGGAGTGAGTGATCTTAGAGGGTATTGATTCGGAACAAAGTGTCACAACGTATTGTGGCAAGCTCGCTAAAAATTTACCTACTAATTATGGTCGTCCGAATTTAAGTGGTTAAGAAAACACCTACAGCACCTTACTTTACATGTGCATCAAACCAGTGAAGTGTCCGCAGCATGATGTCTCGTTCGTTTGCAAAGGCCCAATCCCCGTGGTGCTCATCAGGGTAAACAATTAACTGTGTCTCAATACCGACCCTTCTCATGACTTGATAAAGCTGCTCTGAGCCCTGTATCGGTACATTCCAATCTTTCTCGCCTCCATAAAAAAGGGTTGGCGTTGTCGCTCGGTGAATCGCATTGAAAGGCGAAAGCTTCTCCCACAAATCACGATTTTCCCAGGGTAGCCCCAGCTCCGATTCATACCAATAACGGTATTCATCATGTCCATAGCTGGCCAAATAATGTCCCGATCCAGCCCCACTTACGGCGGCTTTAAACCGGTTGCTATGACCGACAATGTAGTTCGTTAAGATGCCCCCATAAGAATATCCACCGACCCCTATGCGTTCAGGATCGATAACGCCGAGTTCGACTGCGTGATCAATGCCTGCAATCACATCAAGATAGTCTTTCTCACCCCAGCCTTGCCAAAGTGCTGATGAAAACGCCTCCCCGTAGCCGGACGAGCCTCGGGGGTTGGTCCGAACTACCGCATAGCCATTTGCCGCAAGGAACTGCGCCTCGAACGAGAAACTATGGTCATACTGGCTTACCGGCCCCCCATGAATGAGTAAAACAGCGGGCAAACGCTTCCCGAGCTGATAATCAGGAGGGAGAGTAAGGAATCCATGTAGGGGCATTCCATCGTGCGCTGTGAAATGAAGCTCTTGCGTAGCTCCTAGCCTAAGCTTTGACAAATGAGCCGCATTGATATGACTCAATTGATCAACCGAGCCATCCGCAAGGCGAAATAACTCCTGCGCCGTGCTGCTCTTCGATGACACAAATACGATTTGGTTGTCCCCAACAACAAAATCGCCCACGACCTGCGGACCGCTAACTAATCTGTCTATTTCCTCGCCACCCCATGACATTCTAGCCAGCTGCTGCTGACCACGATCCTCCACAATAAAATAGACGGCGCGTCCCTCGTGCTCGATTACGGGCTGAAAAACATTTCTATCGAGTCCTTCCGTCAGCCAGGTTTGCTTGCCTGTCGCGAGGTCAATCCGACTGAGATGAGAGACCGCATAATTGTCGTAGCTATCTGGCTTTGCTGAACGCGTGAGTATTGACGCCCCATCCGGATGCCACTGAGGTGAGCTGTCGGCACCACGATTTTTTGTCAGCTTTGTTGGCTCTCCACCTTTTTCAACGTTAGTAATCCAGATGTCCGTATCGTAGGTCCCATCAGCGTTGCGATTACTAACAAAGGCCACCTGCCTGTCATCGGGTGACCACGATGGCTCACTATCATCGTAATCTCCAAAGGTGAGCTGCAGTAGGTTTTGGGTGCGAAGATCATAGGCATATATGTGATCGTATTGGTGAGTGACATAGCCTTCGTAGTCGCGTTTGAAACTCAACCGATCTATGACCCATGGCTGACTACCCTGCACCAACGGCGGCGAAGTTTTTTTGTCTTTTCGAACCAACAAGAGCCTAGTTTGATCAGATGAGAAATTTATGTCGTCAACGCCCGCCTCCACATCCGTGATCTGAACTGCTCTACCATCGTCATTCAACGATTTTTTCCAGAGTTGAGTGGTTCCGCCCGCGCGGTTTGACAAAAAAAAGAGCGACCGGCCATCGTTACTTAAAACCGGCTGCCAAGAGTCGTGATCGTCAGCCGTTAACTCCGTCACCGACCCATCAGCCAGTGCTTGTCGCATGATTTGGAAACGAGAGATCCCCGGCTCATAATCCATCTGTTCAACCACAAAAAACAGGGTTTCGCCATTGGACCCCAGAACCGGATTGCTAACGTACGAAAACGCAAATTGATCCGAAACATCGATCAACCGACCCTCATTGACTCCCTCTGCGTCTAACGACGCCCAAGCGCCCGTTATGGTACATAGCGCGATAACTAGCCAACAAAAAGAGCGTCTCATGTTGCATACCTAAAATTCAGCATTAGATGTCGCATTACTTTATCCCACGACTCACCTTATGGCTTACGAGATACCCATCGAGTACAAAAAATTTATTCAACTACTGGCAGTTTCAATGAATTTTTTTCATCCATGGGCGTCGGTCATTGTGTTAACTTTTTGAATGTGGGCCTACTTAATGACAATAAAAAGGTGAAGATATGAAAAGCCGTCTCGTCAAAGCCACTTCATTTACCGTCGCCCCTCTTGCCGCCGCGGTTGCATCCGTGTTGTACCCAGTGCACGCGGTAGCACAAGACGCCAATGGCATTGAGGAAGTCGTGGTAACTGCCACAAAACGTGAGCTCGACTTGCAGGATGTTGCGCAAAGCATCAGCGCCTTCACCGAAGAGGATTTGAAACGACTGCGTCTCGACTCTATGGAAGACTACGTCAGAGCTTTGCCAAGTGTTTACATGCAAGCGACCAAGCCCGGACGAAATCAACTGGTCATGCGGGGTATATCGACGGGTTCTGATCAGTTCCGCACAGACTCACAGGTGGCGATCTACCTAGATGAGCAGCCCATGACCAGCATTTCTCAGCAGGTTGGTCCCAATTCGGTCGATATGGAGCGAATAGAATCGCTTCCTGGCCCACAAGGCACGCTGTTTGGGTCGAGCTCGCAAACCGGCACGATCCGCATGATCACTAACAAACCTGATTTTGATGGGGTCTACGGCAACATTGAGGCGTCCGTTGCAACGACAAGTGGTGGCGACGACAGCTATGAAGGATCGGCAGTATTGAATCTTCCGCTTATCGACGATGTTCTGTCACTACGACTGGTGGGCTATAGCAAGAGCCACGGTGGCTTTGTTGATAATGTCTTAGGTAGCAGCCTGAAAGGCAATTTTGATAATGCTGATGTCGTTGAAGACAACTTCAATACGTGGGATTTACAAGGGGGTCGAGCAGCACTTAAGTGGAACATCAATGACAATTGGCAGGCGCTTTTCTCAATCATCACCGAGCGGAACGAGAGCGATGGCAGCTGGGAGTCGGACCCGTATCTTGGTGATTTTAAGATAACGCGCTTTGTAGACGAGTATCGCGACGAGGATTGGTACTCAAGTGCCATAACGATAGACGGTGATCTTGGCTTCGCAGATTTGTCGATGACCTATGCACATTTTGATCGCGAAATTGCTTACGAATTAGACCGAAACACCTATTCGCAGCAGCGAGATCGTAATAACTATGGTCTCTACCAAGAACTCTACAATGCATACGATCCGAATTACGTGAATTACAACAACTTCCCGCTCTACTACAACAACTACCTTCCTGCGAGCATCATCAACGACCAGAGCCAAGAACGCGACTCGATAGAAGTGCGTCTTACATCTCAGACGGGTACCGATGATCGCTTCCACTGGGTTCTGGGTGTCTACTACGAAGACGTATACGATGAGTGGTTCTACTACACCCACGTACCAGGCTTCTCAGGCACGACGGCATTTGCGGCGGCTAACGCCTACGCCTACTACAATGCCGCCTACAATGAGGCGATTCAGTATCCCCTTGCTCCAACAGACATTGGATACTCCAACACGCTTGATAGAACGGTCGAACAATTAGCTGTGTTTGGTGAGTTTGACTACGACGTGTCGGAGAAGCTGACCTTATCAGCGGGTGCACGATGGGCTAACTTTGAACGAAATGAATTTGAAAGTTTCCAGTTCCCTCAAGGCCTACCTGGTTTTGCGGGCGGGAACTCTCCCGGATTTTCGAGTGGATTCGGTACAGACGGAGCCTTTAACGGTGTTGGTGACAACAGCGATATGATTTATAAGCTCGGCGCTCGTTACCAGATAGATGACGATAAAATGGTTTATGCCCTGCACAGCCAGGGCTTCCGCCTAGGTGGTCAAAATAGTCCCAGAGCTGCCGCCACAGGCCTCGTCCCTCAGCAATTTGCTCCTGACTTCCTAGATAACTTCGAGATCGGTGTTAAGAGCCAGTGGATGGACAACACCCTTCAGTTGAATATCTCTGCGTTCTACATGGAATGGTCCGACTACCAATCGGAAACCTTCGGTATCAATGGCACTTGGTGGCTGAACGGAAAGGTGAACGGTGAAGGCGCTGAGACAACCGGTCTGGAGGTTACGGCCCAATGGGAGGTTTCCGATCAACTCTACTTGTCGATGTCAGCTTTTGCAGCATCGCCTGAATTTTCTGGCGATTTTTATGATCCCAATGATCCGGGAAGTATCGTAACTCGCGATGGAATGCCAATGCCAGGGTCACCTGAGCGAAAGGCTTTCTTGGGTGTGGACTACAGCATCCCAGATCTCGCTGGGGGCACGCTATCGCTGCACTACGACATTGCCTATCAGGCGGAAACCTGGAACTCAACGGGCTCCATTCTTTCCAACGATAGAAACGGACTGGCTGACGCGTGGACTTACAGTAATTTCTCGCTAGACTATCAGCCCAATAATGGGAGCTGGTGGGCAACGCTCTTCGTTGAAAATTTGTTCGATCAACGCACCTACAGTTGGGTAAATAACTTTGATAATGGGTCAGCTGATCTGTTTGGTGATCCGCGATGGCATAACGTTCGCAACATTGACCGGCCGCGCACTATTTGGCTAACACTGAATTACTCTTTTGGCGATAATTGAAGTTAATCACCACTTCAGTTGTTCGGGGTAGTCAGCAGGGCGAGAGCCACGGCGGTCTTTATCTGATCGATCTGCAGACCGAACAGATCGATCAACTTCTCGACTGGAATACAGGCAATATCGACTGGACCGGTCGTGGTGCTGACCGGGGATTGCGTGGAATCGCCTTCCACAACGAGCGCGTCTATGTAGCGGCGAGTGACGAGCTCTTCGCATACTCCAAAAACTTTAAGCTTCTGGGCTCATGGCGTAACCCCTATCTCAAGCATTGCCACGAAATTGCAGTTTTTGGGCATACGTTGTTCCTCACTTCAACGGGCTTCGACACCATTCTTGGGTTTAATCTGAAAACGGAAGCCTTCGACTGGGGTATGCAGGTACAAGAAAATCAGTACCGTTTTAGAGCTGCACGATTTGACCCTAAAAGTGATGATGGTCCTTTGATGCTCAATCGCATGCACATCAACAACGTTCATTGTACTGATGGAGGCATGTACATCAGCGGTCGTCGGACAGGGGGTATGCTTCTTTACAACGGCAAAACAATCACCATGGCCGTTACGCTGCCAGATGGCACTCACAACGCACAACCGTTCCGGGATGGAGTCTTGTTTAATGACAGCGAAGCCAATGTAGTTCGCTACACCGGTCGTGGAGAAGGCAATGAGGACCGAGCGATCGAGGTGCCCACTTTGAAAGATGAAGAAATGACCCATCTTTGGGCGAATGACGGCAGAGTCGCCCGTCCTCGCTTCGCTCGAGGTTTGTGCCAAGTTACGGAGTCGATCGTGGCAGGTGGTAGCTCACCCTCCACTGTCTCTGTCTACGATCTCAGGGACAATAAGCGATTAGTTAATGTGTCAATCAGTCGCGACGTGAGAAACGCAATACACGGCCTGGAGATATGGCCGTTCTAGATAATCTGTAATTTGGTGGTTCAGGGCTTGTGGGTGCACGGACTAACGAGAAAACCATGCCCTGTCACAAGACTCTTTCAACCGCCAGATTCAATCTAATAGCGCCTCATAAATGCCTCGACCTCAGCGTGCAGAGGGCCGTGTAAGCGAAACGTACACCTGTAAATCCAGATACTGATTATCAGAAAACAAGCGGGGACGAAGATCATCAATACTCTGAGCCCGATAACTGTCGTGTCAGTTTGCACCTCGTTGGGCACGTAGCCGATAAGTGTCAATCCCACGCCAATGAAAAAACCTGAGAATGCGGCGGCAAACTTTACCAGCATAGTCTGCACGGAAAACAGGATGCTCTCGCTTCGTTTACCTGTCTTGTAGTGACCGTAATCAACGACATCCGCAAGCATGACCGTACTTAGGCCGTTAGCAATGCCACCTCCAAATTTAAGGGCTGCGCCAGCAACAGCAACGAGCACACCGCTGCTTGGAACTAACAGACTCCCTGCCAATAAGATGAAGCTGCAAGCCATTGCAAATAAGCTGGCAATGTACCAGGTGATCCCTCGCGGCAAATATCGGCACAACCAGGGAAACAAGAAAACTCCCAGCATCTCCGCTATACCTGATACCAAGGCAAACATGGGAAATAACTCCGGTTTACCAATGGCGTAAGTGAAATAGTAGATCGCAAAACCGCCAACAAGTTGAGTCGCGATATTGAAGGACAATACGCATCCAATTAGCGATGCCAACTGGTCATTGCTGCGCACCAAATTGACAACCTCGCTGAGGTTAAATCGCTCGGGTGCGACCCTGGCATCTACCTGCTCCTTTACTCTCGAAAATACAATAGCGGCAGAAACCATAAACACGAGAACAATCGCCCCCGATAGCTTAAAGAAGCCTTCCCCCTCCGACCCATTTCCGAGATACGCGACCGCCGCAAGACCATAGGTGCCCATGACCATCCATGCAAAGCTAGCAAACAAACGTGGCCAAACGACCAACTTTTCACGCTCCTCTCGCGAGGAGGACAAGGCCGGGACCATCGACCAAAACGGAATGTCCATGATCGTGTAGGTAATACCCCAGAGCAGATACGTTAGGGTGACGAACAAAAGTAGTGCCGATCCGCTGAATTCGTGCGCTAAAAACAGCGCCACCAGGGCTGCCGAGTTAACTGTAGTTCCAACGACAATCCAGGGGCGAAATTTACCGAACCGACTGCGCGTATTGTCGACTGCCAGCCCCATTAACGGATCTGTTATCGCGTCAAGTATTCGCGCGACTAAAAAAAGGGTACCGACAAACGCGGCTGGCACACCCGCCACATCGGTGTAGTAATACATAAGGAAGATGTAAACAATCGAACAAGCGAAGTCCTTTCCCAAAGCACCCAGCCCGTAACTGAATTTAGTCTCCAGCCTTAGCTGATTTCCCGCAAGACTCCGCATTTCTATAAGCACTCCCCTAGCAACCTTTAGCAGAAGGTTGATTTTCGCTTTAGTCCATCCGTTCACCGCTCATGACACCAACATCCTGTCTAAGACCTTTTTGGCACTCACTCTGCACCCATCCTCGGTTGCAATTCAGATAAGCTTTTTGGCAACAGGGTTACTACTCAATAGCCGCTAAACAATAGATGCTGGACGGCGCATTAACTCCGCCACATACATGAGGCTCTAACTCATAATCATTGACCAAGCCTTGGTCCTCCCGCGCTATCATCTCCGAGGCTGTCGCTGGCTCCCCCCCTTCACGAGGCAACCCTCAACCCGCATTCACGGATGACGCAGACGCTCTTCATCCTATTTAGAGTTTTATTGCTACCCCTCTCGCTGCTTGCTTCGCGTCAATGTAGCGACACTACGCGCGGGAAGTGTGACCTTGCCTTTGTTGGTGCGACCGACCCAAGTCAAATTATTATGGGCGTTGGTGAGGTGGATGTCCCATTCAATGGCGGCAGTTGGCAATACTGATTGAGTCACAGTTGACTCCAACTCAACACGGACGTGCTGTGACGTATCTGAGAGATTGACGATCACAGTGGTCCAATCGGACCCAGTGTTGCTGACGTAACTGGAAACCAAAAGCGCTGAAGCTGCTCCCGCCCGAAGCTCCTGAGATATCAAATCAGTTTCAATACGTTGAAATCCCGGCCGAATAAATCGCGAAAAGTTGCCCAGCGTCCACAGCAGCTTTGAAGCGCTAATGGAGTCAGCTTGAAGTGTACTATCTACCTTCACGAGACCGTCTTTGTAATCGTAAGCCGTAACCGCCAACCACCACATCCAAGCTGTTGCCTCCAAATCAACGAGATCATGGTGAATAATTCGGGCAATATGGAGTGCGTAGTCCATATCATTGACATCAAACCCGTTGCCATCAAACGGTCTCACACCGACGGCAGGTCCCAGCACACATAGCTCGCTCATCCAGATACGGGCATCCGGTGATGTTCCCGCAACCTGTCTTTTCACCAAGCGCCTGAGGTCAGTAATCCGCTCTGGGAGCGCGTCCGACCAATACCCATGTAGGGAAATTTTATTCCCAACAACCTGTCGGAGTTTCGCATCACCTAAAAGCAAATTGATGTAATCACGATAATCGCCCAATCCCTCACCATTAGCGCCCGCCGAGTAAGGCTCGCCAGAGAACTCAGTCACGACTTGGTCACTAAGTGCCGCGAGGTACTCCACTGATTCACCCGCATCAACCTCTACAACGTCCTCTAATCCAGCTGCTAGCAGCGCAGCATGAGTGGCAAGGTAGACATCGCGCACTTCGCGGTTGTTGTAGCGATTTCCCTCTTGAGTTTGATCAGTCCAGTGCCACGTAGGTTCATTAATGGGGCTCAAATATTTGATGGGCAAGCCCCTAACATCGCGGAGATAACGCACGACATCCGCCTGAAACCGCGCAAAGGATAAGCGCTTCGCAGGATCAAGATTGGTACTCCCTATGAGAGATATGTTGTCCGACGAGCCTGGATGAGCGAGCCCATTTTTCGTAGCCCAGACGGGTGGGCTATTCACGAAGGCAATCATGTCATTGACACCCCGTTTTGCGGCCGCCTGTGCAAATGCAATCTGACCCATCTGCTTTGAGTGGTCGACAATGCCGCCCGGTTCACTAATCAATAATTCTGCGCGCCGTAGGGGATCAGGAATGCGACTCTTTGCACCTTGCTCTGCACTACCCGCGCCGATATTAAAGCGCCACATTGAAAGCCCAATGCCCTCTTGATTGTCAAAAAGCAAGTCCGCCAGTTCGTCGATAGCCTTTTGGTTTTTTTGCGCCGACCACTGTCGAATCATGGGATCTACGATCCACGCGTCTGAGGCGCCAAACCCATCCATCACTTGCGCGCGCTGATCACTGTGAATACGAACAACATGCGACTCAGAATCAACAGGACTGTGCAGTTCCACTGTACTAGGAAGCTCGGCACACGCCACCAGAACACCAGATAAACCAAGACATTGCAGGGCTTCGCGAAACATTTTCATAAACGGGCCCCTCCCCCTATCTTGCTAATAACCTTTGTCGTCTCAGAATCGACAGGCGCACAATTGCACTGCGTTACAAGCCTGCTCGCCGAACCGTCTCAGGCAGACTGTCTACTATGGAGCCTAATTGGTCCTGCCACAGGGCCAAATGAGTCTCATAACGTCGCCATGTCCCGAGTGCACCTTTGTAGATGGGCTGTCTAACCTGCTCAGAGCTGGCCGTCTTCACTGCTCGATCATTTTCGAAGAAACGCAAGCATGATTCTTCAAACGGCAGCCCGCAATGATCAAGGATTCTTCTGACTTGCCCCTCCAAGTCAGAAACCGTCTCTTCATAGTGAACATCTAAAACCTTACCCGGTAGCACCTCGTGCCAATGATTCATCATCTCGTGGTATTGCTGGTAGTAATGGGCTAGATCCAGCATGTCGTAGGTGAAGTTTTGCCCCTGTGCGAACAATTGCTTATAGCCACCAAGACAAGAGTCAAAAGGATGGCGGCGTGCATTGATAATCTTTGCGTTGGGTAAAATAAGGTGGATCAAACCGACGAATGGGTAATTATTGGGCAACTTATCGGTAAATAGTGGTCGCTTTAAAACGCGATGACGCTCGGCCTCATCGAGGTACTGCTGTCCATATGCGCGAAGATCTTTTGCTCTAAGATCTTGAACCGCCTCTGGAAAAAAACGCCCATCCGTACGATAGCGCCCTATCGATGCGCTGATACCGCTGATTATGGGTAGCTCTGATGTACCTTCAACCTGCGAATGACTCGCTATGATTTGCTCGACAAGCGTACTGCCAGAACGCGGTAATCCAACAATGAAAATGGGATCCTTTGCATCACATCCCTGACTCGCCCTTTCACCTAAAAAGTTGGCGGTGAACGTCTCTTTTATCGCATCGAAGCGGGATTGCATCTCCAGTGGCTCATGCTCAACACTTTCACGTTTGAGCTGATTGCCTGTGTAGTAATGGTGCCAGGCCTTGTTGAAGTCTTTTTTATCTTCGTAGGCCTTACCCAGCGAGAAGTGAAAATGCACAGTAGCTGACTCGGAGATATCGTCTCGCTCCACCTGTGTAAGCATTTCCTCAACCTCCTCCTCTTCAAAATTGAAGATTTTGAGATTGGCCATGCTCCAATAGACTTCACCAAAATCTGCCCGACCCGCAATTGCTGCGCGATAAGCTTTGAGCGCTTCGTCTTGCTTCCCGATCGTTTTGAGCACATGCCCGTAACCCATCTGGACACCGGGAACCTTCGGATTTAACGCCAGAGAACGCTTAAACGCCGCGGTCGACTCCTCTGGATACATGGCTACTGCGAGCGCATTCGCCAGACCGGCCCAAGACTCCGAGTTGTTGGGCTCAAGGCGCGTGACCTCCTTGTAGGCCTTAATCGCCTCAACCGTATTACTCTTTTCTAACAACACTGATGCCAGCGTCATCCAAGCACCAGCGAAGCCAGGTGCCAATTGCGTCGCACGTCGAACGAGTGCTTCGGCATCCTCTAACTGAACCTTTTTGCCAAGATAGCAACTCGCCAAGTGCCTCATGGCATTAACTGAGCTCGGGTACTGACGAAGAATCGCCTTGAACGAATTGATGGCGTTGTCACTACCTCCATCGCGAAGGCGCTCAACAGCCTCGAATACCAACCGACGCTCTTCACCACCTCCCATGTAGGTAGAAAGCGCCTCACCAGCCTCTGATTGACGGCCAAGCGCATGTAATGCCTGTGCTAGCTTCTTGTGGACCAAGGGCAAAGCGGGCTGAAGCGCAATAGCATGCTCAAATGATGCTACTGCGGCTTCCATGTTCCCCTGCATAGCAAGAACACTGCCCAAGTCTTCATGTAACTGGGGAAATTCGGGCTCCATCGATAAACCGAACCTTATTTGGTCTTCGGCCTCGGCAAGCCTTTTTTGTCGCGTAAGTGCATTGGCTAACAACCTTATGTGGTCTGTACAACCGGGTGACTCGACTAAAAAATCGCGGCACTGCTCTTCAGCTCTAAGCGGTCTGTTTTCCCGCATATAGCCCAGCGCAACGGAGAGACTCTCTTGTTTTGTCATAGTCGGTGTCGCTACGGCTGCTGAGGAGGCACGTAATCAAAAATAAAATTGATCCGGTCCTCTCGACCAAGGTTCATGACTGAATGCCGACATTGATTATTGATTTCATAGACGTTTCCCATCTCCAATCGACAAGGTTTACCACCAATATTGAATTGAACCCCACTATTGGTAGTAATGGGGATATGTATTCTGTGTCCCATACAGAACGAAGGTAGCGTGTCGCGGTGAGGAACAATGCGCCCGCCAGCTTTTAGTTTCGCGGCCATAGCTCTAACGATCGTACCTCCGGGCGGATAATGCGCATCTAATATCGACTGCATGAGTGGCATTGCTACTGCGCTAAGACGGTCCCAACCTTTTTCCTGGTAGACATCTCCATCTGGCCAAGCTTCATCACAAAACAACAGGACAATCGATTCTGTATCACGGTGTACCTCATAGCTTTGTTGCCTAAGGGGTTGCTCCTTCCAAGCCACATCCGGTTGCGCCGTTATCGCATCGCGTAACGCCGTCTCATCAATCGCCATTAAATGTTTGTATTCAACACCGATATCCAAAATTACATCTCCTAACCACTACGTGCAGACAGAGCCTTCACGTTCAGTTGATAACGATCGAAGAAACGCCAGACGAGATCAACACCCCAGTCAGTGTTTTCAGCGGTTGATGCTGACATACATTCTGGCTGTTCGGGAAAGAATTTGCGCTGAATTGACGTCACGCAAACGGCGCTCAGATTACCCATACGTGCACCAGGCCATTGGTGCGTTCCATCGGGGTCAGAGCAGCCCACAACCTCATGTGACGGCACGTCACAATCAATCCACACACTACAATTCAAGTTGTCTGCCCGTACATCTTCCGATCGCCAACTGTTTTTCTTACGGCAGCCGAGTGCAGTTGCCCACAACGCTTGGGTTTTTTCTGCGGTCTCGTACATGAAACCGTCGCTCGCCGGTTTTCCATCCTCACGCACAACGTCATCAAGTGCGCCGGTTAAGTGTATAAGCGGTAACTTTGTTGATGGCTGGCAGGCAAATCCAGGGGCAAGCTGACCAATAATAGACGCTACAGCGGCAAAGTGTTCGCTGCTATTACAGGCCCACCGCAAGGCCATCATTGCTCCGTTGCTCACACCCAATACATAGTAGCGGCTGGAATCTGTCTGGTATCGCGCCTTTATGTCTGCAAGCACTTCATTGAGATATCCGAGATCATCACCGCACGACGTCCACATGCATCGACTGCATGCTTCGCAATTTGGCGGGCAGGGATAGGCGAAACTATCCGCTACGCAGTGCAGGGAACTTCCTTTGACGGCAAGGTTTGCCGCCATATCATTCCATGATGTTATGAGCTGAGAGACCGATGCTTCCGTATCTCTAGCGGTAAAAGAAGACCCCTGAGGAAATACCGCTATGTAACCATGCTTCTCCGCGTGACGGTCCAATCCATGCGCAGTGGCAAATCCAGTAGCCGTACTGGTGTATCCATGAAGACCGAAAACGACAGGCAACCGCGTTTGGCTGTCGTACGAAGAGGGCACGAAAACAAAGTAATTTCTCGACTCGCCCACAGAAACGAGTTCATGAGAAACCATGCTTGCTCTTACCGGTTCAGTGAAACCAACATATAAAGCCAGCACGGCCAGCATGAGCAAAATCTTCACAAGAAGTTGGTTGCGTTCATCTCCGAGAGGCGTGCGTTTCGTTCTGTATTTTTTCATTCTTTATTCTCAAAGCCGGGCAGCGCAATGCGAGGGACTGGGACCACACCGACAAGACACTTATGAGGCTCTATGCCTCTTTATTTTTAACTCTACATGGCTCAACACACAGCTAAATTCTTTTCACTAAAACATCAATTAAATTCATGCCTAAGTGGCCATTTTTGGACTCATTAGCGCCGCGTCAGCATCAATTTGGGTCTTCAGCCAAGACGAAAAACAGGCTATGCGTTCGTGCGCCTCATCGCCCTTCCTGCAGGCCAAGTACCACATTTTAGGATTTGCAATGCGGCGCTCCGGAAATAGCTCAACCAAACTCCCTTTCACCAAATCGTCCTCAAGATAAGGCTGCTGCCCCATGGCAACGCCCATGCCCTGTGCCGCGCTCGCCAAGGCAACCTCGTAGCTCTCAAACTGTAAACCCGAGCTGGGGTCAATATCGCTATACCCATTTGAATCTAGCCAAGTGGGCCAATCATCTGGGGACAAAAAAACATTCAAGATATCTAGTTTTAATAGCCCACCATTGCTTAGTTGCTCACGGTGAGTATCGTAGTAATTCGGACTGCAAACTGGGAAGAGCTCCGGTTTGAATAGCGGCTCATAATGGACGTGTATGTCCAAATCATCAGTGATCATGATAGACGCGTGAAGTTCACTGGTGAGGAAATTAATATCGTTTTGAGCCGTGTATAGCTGAACCTCAATATCGGGATAAGAAGCATAAAAGTCATGCAATCGCGGCAACAACCAGCGGATGGTAAATGTTGAATATACGTGTAGTTTTAACTTACGCATGCCGGCCTCCGATCTAATCGCCGTGGTCACCTCAGCGATGTTATCGAGTGCAGCAGAAAGTGTCGGGTAATAGATCATACCCTTGGGGGTAAGCTCTAATGAGCGCGGCTTCCTCTGAAACAGTCGCAGTCCCAAAAACTCTTCCAGAGACCTTATCTGATGACTCACTGCTGACTGCGACACACAAAGCTCAGTCGCTGCGTCTTTGAAGCTCAAGTGCCGAGCTGCGGCTTCGAAAGCCCGCACGGCGGTTAACGGGGGTAACCGTGACCGTTTCGCTCGCATATTATTTTTCACCTAGTGTGCTGGCTAGAAACCCAAACCTATCAACGAATACCTTCGTTTCACAATCCCATTTTTACCTCGATTGACACTCAGTCGACAGTTGATCCGCAAGGTGGAGCGTAAGAATCAACCAGCACTCAGAAGGAGTGATGATCAAAAAAATCTAAGACCAGTGGCCAAACCCACTCCAACTCATAGGTGTGTGGCATATCGGCGCGACAGTCGAGAACTTCGGGCCAATGAGCATCACTACCACAAAACGTTCGACAGTCTGCAGCAGGGTAGCCAGTATCAAAGACCGTAGCTGCTGAATCAGTATTACAAGCATGTGCAGCTGCCCATGCTTTTGTTATTGCGGTAGCGCTCTCATAGAAAAAAGCGTCTCCGTCAGAGGTTGTCGTGTAGCCTTCGACACCCCACTCACCTGGCGGCACAGTTGCGTCATCTGTACCGGTAATAAGCAATACGGGTAACGAAGTGTTCTTGCCCTGACTACTCGAATACCCTCTGTGAGGTAGACCAATAATTGGGGCAATGGCCCGAAAAGTTGGTGCGGAGGCAGAATTTTGCCCTAGCTCCCAAGTAAACATCCCTCCGTTTGAACCCCCCGTCGCAAATATATTGTTTTTATCGACACAGAGTTTTTCGCCGACGTACTCGGCTAGTGCCAATGCAAAACCCACATCACTCTGTTGGCACTGCGTCCACGAGCAACTGTTTTCCGCCACCTCAGAGCAGCTAGCGTAGTTGTAATCCTTGGTGACTTGATAGTCACAAATACTACCTGTGAGGCCTTTGCCGCCATCGCCATCTAGTCCGCTCGTGGACCCTTTAAATGACCAAGAGTTCAGTGAATGATCAGGCGCTCCCGATCCAAGCCCTGTGGGGGCGACCAGAATATAGCCACGACGATTCGCCTCACGTATCACCAGGTCACTTTGCAGGAATTCATTTCCATCGCCTCCCCACCCATGAAAGATCAGGACCATTGGACTTGGAGCGTTAATATTTGCAGACGCTGGAACGCTTAAGTGAAAAGAACGGTCAATTGCCTGGTAATTTACAGTGTGCTTCCCACTCTCTAACTGAGTGTGCCTGCTATCGGCGTCCATCGTGCAACCTTCCGAAACTGAGCGTCGATTGATGGATGTCTCCATCGATGTTGCTCCAACGTTAGATTCTTGCCGCGTTTGATTCGCACCGGTATCGAGGCTTGTTGACGCGAAGGCCATTAAAAAAAGTAATCGCACAAAACCCATTGGAGGCTCCCCAAACTCGTTATTAAAATAACCCGACATAAAAAGGCAGTTAAATCGCGATGAGGCAAGAGTTTTGATTAAGCCAAATCAAAAGACAACTTAAACCCTCGCCCCGAAAAGATCTTACGTCAGAAAATTGTAGCAGCGTTCGGTAGATGGATAGGGCCAATCGACTTTTGGGCTCTATTGATTATTTAGATTTGGGTTTGTCTCAATACGCACTCATCTCGCAATATTAGACGAACATCTCGCAACCAGCTTGCGATAGATTATCAGCATAAAAATCGACGGGGTATTTAGTTGGCAGCGACCGGCAGGTAGGGTTTTGCATTTCGAAATCGAGCCATCGGGATACTTAGGTGTTAACCTCGGTGGTGAGCTGTGTACGGTTGTGCGCGCGTCTATATTGACATGGTAGAGGTCGCCAGTTCGAATCTGGCTGGTCCTACCAAATATAAAAGAGCCCGTTGCAAGCGGGCTTTTTTGTGTTTGAAGGTTTAACACAGTCTTAGAGTGGCGAAGCCAGTCGAAAAACGCGACCTTAGGAGCGTTTAGTCCGCCGCCGTAAAGCGCAGGCGCGCGCAGGACTCAATCACCAGAGGCAATGGCGATTGAAGACAATCTGGTTGGTCCTACTAACCTTTGAATCAGGGGCGCAGAAACCCCTTCTGAGGGTATCGGTCTACTACCGATAAACAGAGGTTCAAATAACTACTTTCCTGTCAGATATCAGCGCCCGCTGGTACTGACCTTAACTGCCGTGTAGGGATTTAAATCTCCATTGGGGTCGACTAATCGCCCCTCTGGAAAACTCACTGCCACAGCCGGGTCGCCCGTATCGAGGCAAAGGAAATGGTTGTTATCCCTGTCCTCTAGTTCTGCTAAGGCGATCGGGGTAACCTCAACAAGAGATCCATCCGATTGCTGCACCTCCACACGATAAAGCTTGCGCTCCGCCTCACCAGCTTCACCGCGATCGGGTCGGCGTACACCGCCGTTCCAGGTAACTCGTATTATTTGTCTAATCCCTTGCGGGCACCGAGTGGAATTGGTTTCTTGCGTCCATTGTTTTTTGGGGACGGGTTCAGCCAACACTAGGGAGGGACCCTCAGCGAGGGGCGTAACATCTACCTGTGTTCCCTTGAAGTTAATTGTGGGCGAACCATCTGAAAGCAGCTCACCTACCACCTTGACTGACAAGGGTGGGTTGTCCAGCGCATCGCCAAATTCGCCAATGAGTAGCACGGTTCTCAGTTCGCCCGCGTCCTGTGCTGGTCGGAGAGTCACGCAGTTGGGGGTGTGGGCCTCACCCGACTTCGAGGTCACTTCAAAGTCCTCGGGCTGTAGCGTGTCAGCGTCAAGCGTTTGTGAGAACACAACAGGCATGCCGTCTTCGCCAGACGCCCCCCAGCACAGCCTGTTTGCTGCAAAGGGTAAATTGTTATCGAGCCCGAAGAAGGCTGATAACAAACGTGCTTCTTGTTGTTGCGCTCCGATTAGCGATGATTCGGACAATGAATCCTGCTCTGCAAGTGAGGTGGAGCTGGTTACCACCAAACCTAGGGTGGCCGCTATGGCGGCGAGAAACTGGGTGCTCTGGTCTTTACTCACTGTGTAGCTTTTCATCCTTTTCTCCCTTGTTTGCAAACAGCGCCTCACAACCAGTCCCGGACAAGACATTATCGAGACGCGCCTTGTCGATCTCACCAAGATTATCGTAGCGCTGCTTCAGCCACGTAAGACATTTGGCCTGGTAGAGAAAGGCGTCTTGCACCCAGGGTCTTCCGTCTAGCTCACATTTGAGCATTTTATTACCGCTTGCCACTGCCTTCGCGTTTTCCAACATGAAAGGCACGAACAATCGACCTACTTCACACAGCAAGTCTTTGAGAGTCTCGGGGGGCGCATCCAGATCAATCCAATCAGCATCATCGACCTCCAATCCAGAATGGTCTTCCATGGCTTCGGTCCAGGCAAAAGCACGAGATGAGATACCACGAGAAATCGATTGTGGCGTAGGGTCGGTCAATACCAGCATAGTCATCTGACCAAAGCAGCCAAAATCGCCGGCACCAGGGCGACTGCCCAAAAGAAATGACTGGTTCTGCAGGTGTCGATCAAATACATCCAGATAGTGCTCCCAGCTTTCCTCGATAAGTGGCCCGGTTATTTCGTTTGAACCCACCACACCAATCCGGGAAATCTGCCGCTGGGCAAACATCTTGGCAAATGCCTCTGCCTCCTCGGCCGTGGCTGTCATATTCCTGGCATAAGCCAAGTAAGAAGACGAGGTTTCTGTATCCAATGCTTGTGACCACCGAAAATGAAACATGCATTTAGACAACCATTCATCACCAAACTCTTCCAGCAACGCATCGATCACAGCCAACGCCGGATCCATTGGCCGGACAGCACGCGCCGAATATTCGTCCTCGAGACGATTGATAATAGGCGTTGTATCGGCTGTCACCTCTGTCAGCTCACCCTTATGATCTGGCAATACAACATAGGGAATCAGTGGCAGCGGTGCAGGCGGAAGTGCTTCAGACTCCTGCCCCCCTACCCTGACGAATTGATACGGAATACGCCGATACCGCAAAAGCGCGCGCACTTTACGGGTATAGGGCGAAACCGAGCTCCCTACCAGCCTCAATTCAGTCATTACGATTCCAATACTTGAAGAGGTTGTGAGGCTTGTGCCAGACAGTAAATGACCTGCGGTGCCCCTGTGAGTTTTCAGTACACCATGTACTCATTTTTGGCCTCGAGACTCTTTATCGTGCACGGTTTCGTTAAAGCCTCCTCAACTGAGGCGGTTTCCAGGTTCGCTCAACCATTGCCTTCTCGGGGCCATAGACTCGTAATGTAACGCGAGTGAAAGACTCACCGGCCGGCAACCAATTGCCAACCATTCCCTCAGGAGGCTTTCCACCGATCAGAATTCGTAAGCTGCCATCATCTTCGTAAATCAAGTCCTCTGAGTTACCACTGATGGCATAGCGGTCATAGTCATTGAGCATCAGGTTGGCGTACTGGTCGTAAACCGTGAGTGACCAGAAATATTTTGCTGGCGGAGCTTGTCCCGACGGAAAGTGGAGTTCGTAAGTGTGCTCGCTGGTAATGCTGTCACCGTTCTGATCTTTAGCCCTGGCCATATACATGGCTTCTTCTGAATCATTGGCGACGATGCCCCGCATCGACTGAATGGCTCCGCGGATATAAAAATTGCCATGAAACCCGGAGCGCCCAAAGCCCACTGGTGGTACACCCCAACCGTTGACTTTGTTCTCTTCAGAGGTGGTATGGGCGCGCATAATCATGATGCCATCAAGCACTGCCTTGGCCAGACCTGCCTGCTCATTTTCCTCAGCCTCGGATACATCCTGATTCGGCCCAATATGGAACTCGGCCCAATCTTTCAAATAGCGCTGATCACGATCCGGTACACCATTGATGGTCATCGCGCGATTGACGTTAATCCAGAAAGACATAGGGTCAGACATCACCATTTTCTTTAGGTAACTAACCACATCGGTTTCAAGTAGTACATCACTCAGATCGCCGACATCGGGAACAGATGGATGAGCAGGCCTGGGTGGAGATGCTTTACCCCAGTCACTCAAGCCAACAATCTGCATTTTCGACTGGATCGCCGCCACCTCTGCCTGATCACTAGGATCATGAAAGTCAGCATAAATCCTGGCCATGGCGTAGAACCAGGGCGTCGGATTATGGGCTACAAACTCCACATCCTCGGGTAAGTCTCCCTGCCAATTCGGCGGTACGATGGCGTAGTTTCCGCCACCATTGCCATGGAGGCGCTTGCTGATATAAGCAAAGTTATCTGAATCAAAACCCGCCAACTCAATCGCAAAATATCGATTACCCGGAATCTCCGGCACTGTAATAATAATTGGCTGTTCTTTGGCGTATACCCAAGCTGGTGAGTACAGCGTATCGGCATTCGGGGCTCCGCCATCGCGATAGTTTTTAGGATCGACAAACGTCGCGTGCCAGAACTTGTTTATCGCGTCCACTGGTACTTGCTGACCCTCTGGCGCTTCAGGTTGCCCCCACTTGTAGCGAAGCACTGTGTTCAAATAATAGGGAAACGCGTAAATCAGTGCGTCCACACCTTTGGTGTAGGCATATTGTTCGCGCCAGTCTTTATTGAAGTTGATCTGCCAGTAACTACCGCCAGCTACAGCTAAGGCCACTACCAGGGCAGTGAGAACTCTTATCGATCTTGATTTCATTTTGTCTCTACTCTTATTAAGAGAGAAATCATAATCACTGGGACCGAAAGCTATGTATCATTTTCGGACGCCCTTCAGTTTCACCGCTGATGCTAGCCACTACGCCTGTCGACTTCTGATGGATAGATGCCGTGTCCGCAAATGATACATAGCCGCTACACCAAGGCTCATATACTGTTTGCTGGTGCGGGCTTCGGGCGATAGGCCCTAAGCCGGATGCTAAGGCCCTTCTCAAAAAATAACGCCTGCAGAACCCAATAGAATTTCGTAATCAACCGATACGACACATAAACGAACAGAACAAAACAGAAAGAGGGATTTCATGTTGTTTCGAGTGATTTACGGTTCTGCTGTATTTACGGCTATCGCATTAATCAGTGCCTGCTCCGGCGACCAGGCGCAAAAGCGCCATGAGGCCAATCAGTATCTTCGCACTACGAATACAGTTATTCCGGCAGATAATGAAATCATCTCGTTTCCCACCCCGCCGCAAATAAATGCAGATGGCCGACAGTTCAATGCGGATCGAAATGCTTACTTTGGCGACCTGCACGTACATACAGCTCTCTCCTTTGATGCCGCTGGGTTTGGCACCACTGCCACACCGGCCGACGCCTATCGCTACGCGCAGGGCGAGGCAATCATGCACCCCAGCGGATTTGAAGTGCAACTGGCACAGCCGCTGGACTTCTACGCGGTGACGGACCATGCGCAGATGCTGGGACTGATTGGCGAAGCGGCAGACACCAGCACGACGTTCTCAGATTACGAGCTGTCAAAGCCCTATCACGGCATCAATGACTCGGTCGATGGCGGCTTATTGGACATCGCAAAAAGAAACCTTGTCTTCAACAATTTCCGAGGTGATGTTGTGGCCAACCTACTCGATGGAACCTTCAACAGTGATGTTATTAATAGTGTCAGCAAATCCGCGTGGGTCGAAACCGTTGATGCGGCAAACGAAGCTTATCGGCCTGGTCAGTTCACCACCTTTGCAGCCTATGAATACACCACCTCTACAGAGGAATCAGGGAATCTTCACCGCAATGTAGTCTTTCGCGCTACAGACAAGTTGCCCGCGGTGCCTTTCTCTCGATTGAACAGTAGTAATCCCGAGGGACTTTGGCACTGGATGGACGGCCTGCGCGAGCAAGGCATAGAAAGCTTGGCGATTCCCCACAACAGCAACGGCTCCAACGGTGCGATGTTCGCGTTTACTGACTGGGCAGGGAACACCATCGACCAGGAATACGCCGAACTGCGCATGCGCAATGAACCTCTGGTCGAAATCACGCAGGTTAAGGGCACCTCCGACACTCACCCATTACTGTCACCCAATGACGAGTGGGCCAATTTCGAAATCTACCCCCTGCGCGTCGCCACAGCCTTACCTAGCGTTGCCCCGGGTGGCTACGTACGCGATGCGTGGCAACGGGGCCTTGCCACTGCAGCAAACATTGACGCCAACCCCTATAAGTTCGGCGTCATCGGTTCGAGCGACACACACACGGCAGCGGCACCATTGGAAGAGGATAATTACTTCGGCAAAGTCAGCATAATGGATGCCACCCCAGAAATGAGGGGCTCAATTCCCGCAAGCTTTCTCTACGGCACCTTGGTTCAACTTGCGATGCCCGATATGGTCGAGGAGGTTGATGGTAAAACTTACCTTAACTTTCCTGGTTACAAGTTCTGGGGCGCCTCTGGCATTGCCGGGGTATGGGCAGAAGAGAATACCCGTGAAGCCATCTACGACGCGCTACGCCGCAAGGAGACCTTCGCCACCAGCGGTACTCGCATCAAGGTGCGTTTTTTTGCCGGTTACGAGCTCGATAAAGTGGCGTTAACCAATCGAGACTTGATCAGTACCGCATACAAAACCGGCGTCACCATGGGCGGCACATTGTATGTCGACGCGGACCGTCGGCCCACATTTTTAACCTGGGCGGTGCAAGATCCAAACACCGCACAACTACAACGCGTTCAAATCATTAAAGGCTGGCAGCAAGACGGTGAACATCGGGAGCAGGTTTATGATGTCGCGTGCTCTGACGACCTGAGTGTCGATACAGATACCCACCGTTGCCCTGATAACGGCGCAAAAGTGAACCTGGATGACTGTTCAAGAACCGCCAATGTAGGCGCGAGTGAGCTCCGAACATTATGGCAAGATCCTGATTTTGTGCCAGGGCAAGAAGCCTTCTATTACGTGCGCGTACTGGAAAACCCGGTGTGCCGCTGGTCGACGTGGGATGCTATTCGATCTGGAGAAAAACCTCGCCCGGATTTACCAGCGACTATCCAGGAGCGAGCCTGGTCGTCACCTATTTGGTACAGCACATCTACCGATGACAATAATTTCGTGCATTAA